>ERZ651768.1905-NODE-1905-length-14932-cov-5.869875_pt1 | contig 14932 bp, 11 predicted proteins | sample MGYA00514754_ERZ651768 | MGnify/ENA metagenome assembly ERZ651768
GGAATTCCTCGAACAAGTTTTCTCCAGGTTTGCCCGTAGTTATCTGTTTTGTATACGTAAGGTTTAAAATCGGCGAATTTGTATCGCGTGAAGGCAATGTAAGCCGTTGCGGGATCGTGGGGAGAAACGTCGATGGCATTTACCATCCCTTCCTGAAGACCGTTAGGAGTCACATTATTCCATGTTTTTCCACCGTCTTTGGTTACGTGTACCAGTCCGTCGTCACTCCCCGCCCATATTGTTTCTTCATCGTGAGTTGAAGGCTCCAGATAAAGGATGGTGTGGTAGATCTCTCCGCCCGCCGCTTCATTTGTAATAGGTGCGCCCCCTTTACCGAGATTTTCCTTTTTGTTTAGGGTAAGATCAGGACTGATAGCAGCCCACGATTCACCCCTGTCTTCTGTTTTCAATACGACATTCCCCGCGTGGTAGATCACATTTGGATCTTGAGGTGATGCCACAATGGGTGCATTCCAGTTAAATCGGTATTTTTGATCAATTGGGTCAGAGCCGAGTCCGAGATATTCGTAGGCCATGATACTCCGACTATTGCCGCTTTCAACATTCAGTTCACTGATGAGTCCCTGATAACAGCCACCATAGACCAGAACAGGATTGTCAGGGTCGAAAGCCAGATAAGCGCTCTCACAGCCTGCTACTGAGTACCAATCTTTCCAATCGATACCTCCACGAGCTCGGCTGGCAATAGCCACAGAGCTGTTGTCTTGCTGACCACCGTAAACCCAGTAAGGAAACCGGTTATCGGTGATAACCCGGTAAAACTGAGCCGTTGGCTGGTTCTGCTGAGTAGACCAGGTTCTGCCGCCGTTGAAAGAGACATTGGAACCGCCGTCATTGGCGTTGATCATGATCTGGTTATCATGTGGGTTGATCCAAAGATCGTGATTATCACCGTGTGGTGTACGAACATTTTGAAATGTTTTTCCGCCGTCGGTGGATTTCATTACAGGTGCATTCAAAACGTAAACCGTATTTTCATCCTGGGGATCAGCAAACAGATGGATGTAGTACCATGCTCGGGCGATAAGGACACGATCTTTGTTCAGTCTTGAAAACGATTTCCCGCCGTCATCGGAGCGATAGAGTCCCCATTTATTGGATTCCGCCAATACCCAAACCCGCTTTGGATTAGCCGGAGAGACCGCAACAGATGTTTTCCCCATTTCTTTCGGCAGTCCTTTTTCAAGTTTATCCCAGGTGTCGCCGCCATCAGTGGATTTGTAGATGCCACTGTTTGGCCCGCCGCTGCGCACTTGCCACGGTAGACGCTGGTGATGCCAGAAGGCTGCGTAAAGGATTTGTGGGTTGGTCATATCCATGCTCAGATCGGAGGCGCTGGCCAATTCATCCACAAACAGAACTTGGTCCCAGGTTTTACCCCCGTCTTTTGAACGGTAGATTCCTCTCTCTTTGCTCCCTTTCCATGGCGTCCCTTGTGCCGCCACATAGACAAGATCGGGCTTGTCCGGGTGAATGATCACTTTGGAAATCTGACGTGTCTCTTTAAGTCCTAGATGGGACCACGTTTCACCACTGTCCATGGACTTGTAAACGCCATCACCATGGGAGCTGGAAACGCCCCTGACACAGGCTGTTCCTGTACCGACATAAATAATATTTGGATTAGATGAAGAAACAGTAATGGCGCCAATGGATCCTACGCCGAATTGGCCGTCTGAAATATTTCTCCACGATATACCAGCATCATCCGTTTTCCACACTCCGCCTCCGGTAGCGCCGAAGTAGTAAGTGGACGTATTGCCCACAACACCGGTAGCTGCTGTGGAGCGACCACCACGAAAAGGACCTATGTTTCGCCACTCCATGGCCTGGAAAAGGGAAGTGTCTATTTCCACAGCTGTCAGAGACGACAAAAGAATGGAAAAGAAAAAAACTGTTCGCATACAATGCTTTATTGATGATTTCATTATTTTCTCCTTTAGTTGGCTTAACCCCGCGAATGATGAATATAGGACTGTTATCATTCGAAGAAAAGAAACGATGAGGAACGTAAATCATATTGATACCTCGAACATGCCATTTTATATTCAAATCATCCCGCGTTGGCCGCTATAGGGAGGGTCGTTAACTTCATGATTATTTTTCATTATGATCGTTAAAAGAAAATGAAAACAATTTTTAAATGGTTTGGGGCCGCTCTCATCTTTCTATTTGCTGTTCTGTTGATCCGGACATTTACGTTCGGTGAAGGTGCCGTTGAGGTTAAATCGGTTCCACTCCTGGAAATTGATGAAACAGGCTTTGCTGAACGATTTGCCGGCGGCCTCAGAATTCCTACTGTCGCCTATACAGACCGGTCGAAAATGGACCCTAAAGCGTTTAAATCATTTCACAGTTATCTTGAAAGTAATTACCCGAAAGTCCACCATTATCTGAAGCGGGAGATAATAGGTGACCTTTCCCTTCTTTACCTATGGGAGGGGACAGACCCGTCGCTCAACCCTGTTTTACTGATGGCGCATATGGATGTAGTTCCAGTAACGGATGAATCGATGGATGACTGGACACATGGTCCTTTCAAAGGAGCTGTGGCTGACGGCTATATCTGGGGCCGGGGTGCCATGGATGACAAGGCGAGCCTTTTTTCCATTATGGAGGCGGTGGAGTGGCTGCTGAATGAAGGTTTCTCCCCGGTAAGACCAATCTATATCTCGTTCGGTTATGATGAAGAGATCGGCGGCACACAGGGTGCTGCTAAAGTAGCTGAGCGGATGCAGTCGATGAATGTTGTACCTGAATTTGTCTTAGACGAGGGTGGAGGCTTACTTTCCGGTGACATGCTTCCAATTAATTCCATGTCGGCTTTTGTTGCTATGGGTGAAAAAGGTTATATGTCTTTGAGGTTAACCGCTCATGGCCAAGGCGGGCACTCTTCCATGCCGGAAAAGGAGACCACCATTGGAATCCTTGCCACGGCGGTCCAGAAGCTTCAAGAAAATCCATTTCCCGCATCCATGACTCCATCTATTCGTCATATGATGGCAGCATTTGTGCCAGCCACGCCATTCTGGGTGAGAATTTTGATTGCCAATCAGTGGCTTTTTGAGAAAGCGTTCGTCAGATACGCTTCAGGCAAATCAACTCTCTCTGCCTTGATGCGGACCACAACAGCACCTACAATAATTGAGGGTGGTGTTAAAGACAATGTTATCCCTCCTACAGCTACAGCGATTGTTAACTTCAGGCTGAGGCCGGGGGACAGTATAGAATGGGTATTAGAGATGGTATCAAAGATTGTGAATGATGAGCGAGTCCATATTGAAATTGCAGAAGGTTTCGGTAGTGAAGCGTCCAATATTTCAGATGTCAATACGCCTCAATTCGATCTTCTGGCGACAACGATCCGTGAAGTTTTCCCTAAGACTGTTGTTGTTCCCGGTCTTAGTCCGGGAGGTACTGATTCGAAACATTTCCAGGGACTCACGCCACACATCTATCGTTTTATTCCTTTTGACAGATATCAGGGAAAAATTGAAGGTGTCCATGGGACCAATGAAAAACTGAGCGTCAAAAGTCTCAGAGACGGGGTCACATTTTATGTTCAGCTCATAAGAAACGGGGGCAAATAAAGCGAGGTGACACAGTAATGAAGAACAATATTCTCATTCTGGTAATCATCGGATTGCTCGGGTGTAGCAAAGACAGGCCTTCCGAAAAACAGTATGATTTGATACTCACGGGAGGTACTGTGGTAGACGGGCTGGGTAATCCATCCTACCGGGCAGATGTAGCCGTGAAGGGGGATAAAATCGTTTCAATTTCCAGAGAAGGCTTAAATCGGGAGGATACTCAAGATATACTGGATATCACGGGACGTGTAGTAAGCCCTGGATTCATCGATAATCATGCTCATATCCAGACAACCATCCACGAGCATCCACTGGCAGAGAATTTCACCCGCCAGGGAATTACCACCATTCTGGCTACACTACACAGCGGTGATCAGCCGTGGCCACTGGATGAATATGCAGCATCTCTACGAGTGACACCGAATGTGGGATTCTATGCCGGACACACCTGGACAAGAAAACAGGTGCTGGGTCTCGAGAACAGAGCCCCATCGGAAGATGAGCTAGATAAAATGCGGTGGTATGTTGAAGAATCCATGAAACAGGGCGCCATAGGTTTTACAACGGGTCTCTTGTATGTGCCGGCCAATTTTGCAAAAACTGAAGAGGTGATAGAGCTGGCTAAAGTGGCATCTCACTATGGCGGTATTTATGTCTCACATATGCGGAATGAGGCGACAGGTTTATTAAAGTCTGTCAGAGAGACTGTTCGCGTTGCAGCGGAAGCGAGGATTCCTGCACAGATCAACCACCACAAGGCAGCCGGTGTTTCCCAGTGGGGATGGTCTGCAAAGAGCCTTGCCATTATTGATTCTGCCCGTACTGCAGGGATTGACATTGTTCACGATCTGTATCCGTATACGGCTTCCAGTACCGGTTCTTCCATTCTTTTTCCTCAATGGTCTCTGGCAGGTGGCAGAGAAGGATTTGCTGCTCGCATCACTGATCCAGAACAGCGCCGAAGGATCGAAAGAGAAATGGTTGATATATTCACCAAGGATAGAACTGGAGGTGATCTTCGCAGGATACAGTTCAGGGTACTGTCCGGTGATCAGTCATACAATGGTAAACGGTTAGCTGATTATGCAGCTGACCGGGGCCTTCCCAACACTTTGGAAACAGGGATTCAGTTGGCCATAGATTTGCAACTGAAGGGCGGTTTTTCGGCCATCTATCATGCAATGGATGAAGGAGATGTTATCAGAATTATGCAGCACCCTCTGGCCATGATCGAAACGGACGGTGATCCAATCAGTTATGGTGTTGGGTATCCTCATCCTCGAAGCTATGGCGCTTTTCCAAGAGTTTTGGCCAGATATGTAAGGGAATTGGGTGTGTTGTCTCTTGAAGAAGCTGTCAAGAAGATGACGTCTATGACAGCAGATCGGATCGGTCACATTAATCGCGGTCGAATTGAAAAAGGAGCTTACGCTGATCTAGTGGTATTTGATCCAGAAACAATCCAGGATCAGGCCACTTATGCTGACCCTCACCGTTATCCCACGGGTATTGATCACGTGATAGTAAACGGTAAGCTGGCTATGCGGGCGGGAGCCCTCACTGGTGAACGTTCAGGAATGTGGCTAAGAGGCCCGGCAAGACGTTAGATTTACACATCATTATTATGGAGAATCTGAAATGAGAAACAGGCTATACTTAAAAACTATTTCTTTGTCACTTTTGGTACAATTTGCTCAAGGAGAAATGCCAAAAGTCCTATCCATGAAGCAACGGGCTGAGGTGAGGGATCGGTGGCTGAAAGAGCGTGTAGAGACGGTTCTTCCTGACCTGCTTCGCCGGGAGAAGATAGACATGTGGCTCATTATTGCCCGGGAGTATAACGAAGATCCTGTCATTCGGACCATGCTTCCGGCCACCTGGCTCAATGCCCGTCGCCGAACGATTCTTGTGATATATGATCCCGGAAAAAATAAGCCGCTGGAAACTTTGGCTGTGGCCCGGTATGATGTGGGGGAGGTTTTTAAGAAAGCATGGGAGAAGGAGAAACAACCCGATCAGTGGAATCGCCTTTCCGAAATCATTGCTGAGCGGAATCCAAAAAAGATTGCCGTCAATCGCTCAATCGATTACGGTCTTTCTGACGGCCTTGCCTCAACGGAATTTGAAACACTGAATGCGGCGCTTTCTCCAAAGTACCAGAAGAGAATTGTTTCCGGAGAGAAGCTGGCTGTGGGGTGGCTGGAAACTCGTACAGCTAGTGAAATGGTGGTCTATGAGCAAATATGCAGGATCGCTCATGAAATCATCAAAGAGGGGTTCTCGGACAAAGTAATTCAAGCTGGTGTTACCACAACAGATGAAGTTGTTTGGTGGTACCGGGAGCGGATCCGGGAACTAAAGCTAGTCACCTGGTTTCATCCCACAGTAGATATACAGAGAGCTGAGACAGGTTCTTTTGATTTTCTCACTACTTTTTCTAAGACAGACCGGCCACAAAATGTTATTATGCCCGGTGATGTATTGCACGTTGATTTTGGCATTACTTATCTTGGCTTGAACACAGATACCCAAGAGCACGCCTATGTCTTGAGAAAAGGGGAGACTGATGTGCCTGAATACCTAAAAAAGGCACTTGCAGCCGGGAACCGATTACAGGACATACTGACTGGTAACTTTAAAGTGGGTCGAAGCGGGAACGATGTACTAAAAAGGTCTTTGGATAAAGCGAAACAGGAAAGGATCAAGCCTATGATCTACACTCATCCAATTGGCTTTCACGGCCATGCTGCCGGGACAACTATCGGTATGTGGGATTCCCAGGGAGGCGTGCCCGGCCACGGCGATTACCCTCTACATGCCAACACTGCCTACTCCATTGAACTGAATGCCAAAGTTCAGGTAGAAGAGTGGGGCAAAGAAGTGGCCATCATGCTAGAACAGGATGCATTTTTTAACGGAGAGACTGTTCAGTACATTGACGGAAGACAGACGGAGTGGATCCTTATACCTTGATCTGATCGGTATGGAAAAAGCTGGACAATTTGACAGCATTCCTATTATAGATATGTTAGGGTGGTTTTCAGCAGATAATCGCTCCAAGGGATTGGTAGCTGAAGAAGTAAAAAATGCATGCTTAACCTCAGGATTTATGTATCTTAGAAATCATGGCATGAGCCAGAAGGTGATTGCGAATGCCACAAAAGCGGCAGAGGATCTTTTCTCTCTTTCGCTAAACACTAAACTGAGCATACATGATGATAATCTTGGATATTATCGTGGATATATTCCTATTGATGGCGAGAGTACCGACCCTGATAATTCTGGGGATTTGAAGGAGGCCTTCGATGTTGGGCTTCAGATAAAGATAGACGATCCACAATATCCTGGTTATAAACGTATGAGTGCGCCGAATCTCTGGCCAGAGGATTTGCCTCATTTCCGGAGTTCAGTGGAAGCATACTTTGAAGCAGCTATGGGTTTGGCTAAGACACTTTTCAGGCTTTTTGCTGTATCTCTTAACTTGAATGAGAATCACTTTGATTCAATTACAGACATGCCCATTGCTCAGATGCGTCTTATACATTATCCCCCTAATGAATCAACTGTTTCCAACGAAAAGTTGGGCATAGGTACACACACAGATTACGAATGTTTCACACTACTTATTCAGGATGAAACAGGGGGACTTGAATTAATGAATGCGGCAGGAAAGTGGATCGATGCACCCCCTCTCGATGACACAATTATTGTCAACATAGGGGAAATGATGTCACGGTGGACCAACGGTCTATTCGCGGCAACGCCACACCGCGTTCGGAATCATCCATCAGCTGATCGTATTTCGATTCCTTTCTTTTTTGCTACAAATTATGATACTGAGATTGTTTGTTTGGAAAGTTGCTATGATGATTTGAACCCTCCCAAATTTGAACCTGTTATGGCTGGTGATTATCTTGAGGAGAGACTGAATTCCATATACGGATCTATCGGAATCTGATGTCGAAAATCAAATACCTTTCAACGAAAGATCAGTTTACACATTTTTCTTCTATTCCGACCAGGTGGCGTGATATGGATTTCCGCCAACACGTCAATCATGCCGCTTACCTCACCTATCTGGAAACTTCACGATTGGAGTTTGCTCACAAATTTTTTGATAAGGCCCACACCTTTATTATGGCATCTCTTACAGTTGATTACCATAAGCAGCTTACCCATCCAGCCATTCTTACTGTAGGACAGAAAGTGGTTGATGTGGGAAACAAGAGTTTCAAAATGCTGGGGGCCATATTCAGGGAAGAAGAAGTAAATCCAACAGTTACTACCCTTGCCACCTTGGTCTGTTTCAATTATAGAAAGCAAGAGACATGCCCGGTTCCTCAGGCCATCATAGATAGACTTAACGAGTGATTCTCAACCGTTACCAAGTTACTGGAAAGCCGTCTCGGGCTGTCATTGGTCTCCACGGTTGGACTGGTGACGAATATTCCATGGAGTCTATTGCAATATCTGTCAAGGCTTCAACTGCAAAATGGGTTATGCCCAGGGCACCTTACGAAGCAGATACAGGAGAGGGATATACATGGTTTAGCGGCAGCGATGAAACCGGTTGGAAATATGACAAAACACTTGAAATGATGTCTGAACTTATTGCAAAGGTTTCCAATGATGGTTTTGAAAATCGACACATCTTTTTTGTTGGTTTTTCCATGGGTGCCGGCCTCTCACTGCTTACAGCTGGACGACTTCCTTTTCAAGTGGGGGGAGTGGTAGCAATTTCCGGATTCATAAAAAACAGAGAACTTTTTACTTCCAAAATGACCGAACAGAGCCTTGGTACACCAATTCTCATTATGCATGGTAACCACGATAAACTTGTATCACCTCAAAAAGCTGAAGAAACCGTGGATTTCTTGACAAATCTAGGTTACAGTGTCTGTTACCAAAGCTATGATGTAGGGCACAAGGTTCCCAAAAAGGCAATGCCCATTATTAAATCATTTATTGAAAATGAAGAATTTGAAGAAATAAAATGTTTTACCGGGTGAAATATCTTCAGCCGTTTAATTGATTCTTCTGATATGAACACAACTATTCATTTTGAAATAAATATGGTTGAAATATGGAAGTAGTAAAAACGCCTGAAAACCGGTTCCATGATTTAGAGGATTATCCCTTTGAACCCAATTATTTGTCCTGTGACGGGCTTCAAATACATACAGTGGATGAAGGAGATAATGAAAATGAAGTGGTTGTTATGCTCCACGGAGAGCCGACCTGGTCATTCCTTTATCGAAAAATGATCCCCATTGTAAGAGATGCCGGTTTCAGGGTCGTGGCTCCGGATTTTATCGGCTTTGGAAAGTCGGATAAGCCGGTTGATAAGAATGTCTACACCTATCAGCAGCATGTAGACTGGATGGCCGCTTTTCTTCGCAAAATGGATTTGAAAAATATTACTCTCTTTTGTCAGGATTGGGGTGGTCTTATCGGACTACGCCTTGCTGCTGAACATGAGCACCGGTTCAAAAGGATTGTGGCAGCCAATACAACACTGCTAACAGGTGACCTGAAGATGCCCAAGGCATTTTTAATCTGGCAGAATTTTTCACAGAAGGTGAAATTATTTAACGCCAGTAGGATTGTAAACAGGGGTACTGTAAACAAAATTGACGAGTCCACGAAAAAAGGGTATGATGCACCCTTCCCATCAGAGCAATACAAGGCGGGTGCACGTATTTTTCCTACACTGGTGCCTACAAAACCGACAGATCCTGCCACAGTGCCAAACCGTGCGGCATGGGAAATACTGAAAAGGTGGGAGAAGCCATTCCTGACCGCTTTCAGCGATTCCGACCCTATTACAAAGGGAGGAGAAAGGTATCTGAAAAAAGTAATTCCCGGCGCAAGAGATCAGGATCACGTCATTATTAAGGGTGCTGGCCATTTCCTTCAGGAGGACAAGGGAGAAGAACTGGGCAAGCTGGTGGTGGATTTCATTTCCCGGAATTAGAATCTTTCAGAATAATAAACTAAAACCTCATCCGTCTTCATTAATCTGGAGTCTATCAGATGTGTCTTATATCTATGGTTTTGGCCCTTTTACAACAAAATTTTCTTGTACTTCAATTCTATTAAATATAGTTTACTAGAGTTGATAGCCTTTGGGAGAGGGTAGATCAACGTAAAAGGTTATCTCAATTAATCTAGAATAGGGGAAACTACTCATGTCTAACTATCGAATGTTCGCTGTTGCAACACTGTTTCTATCTAATGTTCTTTTTGGTCAGTACAATCCTGATAATCATGTCGTCACTGTAGTAATTTATGATCTTAAATATTTGAATGAGGTTGAGGAGGGAAGTGCGGAAGAGCGAAAGGAGCTTTTTGAGACTTATTATAAAAAGATGAATGATGCTAGTGATCGTATGATCAGCAGTCTTGTGCTCGGACATTATATGGGCGGATCTTCCAATCAGGTAAAGCAAATCGCCGAATGGAAATCCTTAGCTGATGCCGATGCATGGGTTACGTCCGGAGCGGAGATGCGAAAAAAGATGTTTCCAAAAGAGGATGAGCGCAAGGCATTTTTCGAAAAGTATTCAAAATACTGGGTCGGAAATCATGACGATGTGGCTGTGAGAGAACTGGTAGCCAGCCGAGTTAAGCGTTATAAAAAGAAGGCTGATGAAAACACAATTGTTACTAATCAAACACGAAATCTAAAACCTATGTCCAAAGTAGAAGGAGGAACATCTAAAGAAAGGGAAGAAATCATGGATGAATACTTTAAGAAAGCGATCATGAAAAATGACAAAGTATTGAGTTACAGAGAATTGAAACATTATTGGTCTGGATCTGTAGGAGGGGGTGAGTACTACTATGTACAGGTGTGGGAATTTAAATCTCTTGAAGACATGAATAAACCAGGTTGGGCTGAGGTTCATAAAAAGGCATGGCCAAATGAAAAAAAGAGAAAGGAATTTTTTGAAAAGGCTGGGAAATACTTTTCTCCGGGACATACAGATTTGGGTACTCATTGGAACTGGGTAAATCTGTCAAAAAGATAACCATCCTTTCAAAAAGTCGTTGAAAAGCGGGAAACTGAAATACGTATCTACCGACCTGTCTCAGTACCGGTAATTGAGAATTATATCTCATAATGATCGTTTAACCAACAATAGATGGAGATAAGTAATGTTTAAACAAACTACAGCAACAGTTTTAGCTCTGATATTCTGTTCGGCCCTTATGGCCCAGGATTCGCCCATAGTTAATAGTGCAGCTTACTCAAAAGTGTATAAAGGAAAAGAAGCAGCTTTTGAAAAAGCTGTGTCCTCACACGTTTCTGAATGGCATGGAGAGGGACAGTGGAACCAGTTTGGCTCAAGAGTCATGACAGGGCCGAGGGCAGGACAATATTTTATCGGAACAACTGGACACTACTGGAAAGATTATGATAATCGAGTAACCACAGATGCTCATAATGAGGATTGGGCAAGAATCAATAATAGGTTTGTTGAAGAAATAAGTGGCCAGAACTATTTCGTTAAAAACCGTGATGCAAGCTATAATGACCGACGTGCCCCCATGTGGAGAATCCGTTATTACTACTGTAAGCCAGACGGAGTTGGTGATATGGTTGGTATACTGAAGAAAATTCGATCTGCTAATGAAGATGCAAAGTATGAGAGAAGTTATGGGATCTACCATCTAATTGCTTCTGGTCGCAATCATGTTTTGGCTGATGTTACTAGAATGGATGGTATGGCGGATATGGGGCCCGCAAGTTCAAGGTTGAAGGAACGCTGGGATGCAAAATATGGTGATGAAGCCAGTTTCGAAGAGGCCGTTAATACCTGGCTTAATTCTTACACCCATTCCGAAACAGAGATTCATCAACTGGTTGAAGGAATGACAACCCCACCTTCAAATTAATTCCACGAAAGGAACAAAATGAAAAATACGACTATCATTCTCGTTCTGTCTTTTACTTGTATTACAGGTTTTTCCCATGCACAGGAAGGTGAAACCTGGGATACAGGGGAAAAGGTTTATGAAATCAGCACCATTGACCTGGAACCGAATGTGGACCCCATTTATCTTAACAATATAAAGCGTACATGGGTAATACAGGCGGAGGCTCAAAAATCAGAAGGTATAATTGAAGATTACTTCATTTACAGAAGTATCAATCAATATGATGGTGATTTTGATCTGATTTTGATGCAGGTTTATCCCAATCTTGCTGCATTGGACAGCAATCCCAAAAATAGAAAAAAATGGGATAGAGCAGCAGAAAAAGCTCGGAAAACGATTTCAGAGGAAGCAGCTCAAGAATTGACAGCGACTTACGGAAAGCTGCGTACTATAAGAGATCAGAAGCTGATGCGGGAGATAAAGTTCAGAAAATAGAATACTGATTCCATCAGGTTTGTTTATATAAAAAAAGCCCTCCTGTTGGAGGGTTTTTTTATAACTATTATCTCAACCTAAGATGTGATATCAATTGTTGTAGATTTTTTCACCTGCTGAGACTGTTAGAGATAGTCTATTTTTTTCCGGTGGTATTGGGCATGTTGTGTAGGCATTGTAAGCACAAGGGAAATTGAGTGCTTTGTTGAAATCTAAAGTGATATCACCATTTTCATCAGGTTTGCCGAGTACGAGGAATCGACCGCCGGCAAATGTTTCTTTCCCGGTGGTTTTGTCCATGAATATGACGGACATTCCATCTCCACTGAGTGTAGGTTCAAATGTGAATAATTTACCATAGCGTCGGAAGGTGATCATTCCTGGAGTCTTTTGCTCGTAATCAATGTCTCTAATATTGGTGATGGTCCGGTTCCTCAATTCCTTGTAGGCGGTGTACCGGCCGGTAATCCGCCACGATTCAGATACGTCGTAAAATTTCAAATCAAGAGGTTCGTCAAGAACGGGATTTTCGAAATTCCGCATCCTGATGGCATAGTTTTCTCCGCTCTCAAGTATAAACCAACTGAACGATCCCAACGAAAACACTTGTGAACGGTCATCTGCATCAACGGTGGCCGAGGTCACGTCTTGATCATTTTTAAGAGTGACCGGTTCATTATATCCGAAGGAGATAGTCTTACCCGATTTGGTTGCATAGCCAAAATTCATAGGGAACGTTTCAGGGAATTGAAGGTCGTTCTTTATACCTGACCCGAAACTGTTGAGTCCTTCCTTAAGCCAGAATAGACCGACAAGATTCAGATAACCCTTTTCTGATTTCAGAAACTTCACCCTCCTTTGTCGAAAATCCATTACTTCTTTCTGGTACTCAGCATCACTTGAAGCACTCCCTGTGCATTCCATAGTATTAAGGAAAAGAGTTAAGAGTAATATATGGCGAAACACCGATGACGGTAATATTTCTAATTTCATGTCATTAGAGTTTAAGAAATATCTTTGTCACTTTGAAGGATGTGTATTAGCAAAGTCAACATCTTTCATGCTAAGGCTAATTCTATTAACTTGCCAACTAGAACATATATGAACATCAGATTGAAAACTGTTTTCAAATTCATTAGTATAATTCTTGCCGGTTTCACACTTGCAGGTTGTGGAGATCCGGTCGTTGAGCTAAAAGAAGAGGTTAGAAAGATCAAGACCTACCCATTTTCTGATCCCAATCCCATACCAATGCTTGTGAAAGACAGTCGATTATATCCATATCACTCATTTGACGGTTACAGCCATGAAGGAAAACCTCAAGAGTGGAAGGTTTTGAAACTTGAGAATCCTTTTATCGAAGTAACCGTCTTACCGGAAGTTGGGGGCAAGGTGTGGGGTGCTATAGACAAATCAAATGGGGAGGAGTTCATCTATCGTAATGAGGTGATGAAGTTCCGGAATATCGCCCTACGAGGACCGTGGACATCAGGCGGTATTGAGTTCAACTTTGGTGTCATCGGTCATACCCCTTCAACCGCCACTCCTGTTGATTATACCACTCGCACCAATCTTGACGGAAGCGTGTCTGTTTTTGTGGGCGCTATGGACCTGCCATCGAGGACTCACTGGCGCGTGGAGATCAATCTTAAAAAGGACCGTTCCAGCTTTGAAACAACGGCTTTGTGGTATAATCCAACACCTCATACTCAGCCCTACTACAACTGGATGACGGCCGCCGCATTTGCCCGCGATGATCTTGAGGTGGCATTTCCGGGGAATCAATATTTGAAACACGGTGGTGAAGTGAAATCTTGGCCAGTAGATAATAAAGGGAGGGACCTTTCATTTTATGATAACAATCGTTTTGAGGGGCACAAGTCGTACCATGTTGTAGGCGAGCAAAAAGACTTCTTTGGCGGATACTACCATGATGCAGAATACGGTTTTGGTCACTGGGCGCCTTACGAAGAAATGCCGGGTCAGAAGCTTTGGTTGTGGGCGCTTTCCAGGCAGGGTGGAATTTGGGAGGATCTTCTCACCGATACCGATGGACAATACATCGAATTTCAGGCCGGTAGACAATTTGTTCAGTTTTCACCGTCAGATCATGTTAATCCAGTCAAAAAAGCAGGTTTTGAACCGCATGCCTCAGACAGTTGGAGCGAAACTTGGTTTCCGCTCAAAGGAACCGGAGGAGTGGATGAAGCTTCATCAATGGGTGCCATGGGTGTTGAAAAAGAGGATAATGTGATCCGGGTGAAAATTCACTCATTTATTGAGAAGGAAGGTGTGGTAGAAATTCTCAGTGATGGGCGAAAACTGTTGGAAGAAACAGTCTCATTCTTTCCCATGGAGCTAAATGACTTTTCTGTTTCGGTTAACAGTAATGATCCGTATAAAGTCAAAGTCAATGAATTGAATCTCCACTACAAATCCGACCGGCAGAGTCTTCGTTTGAAGCGCCCCTTCTCAACAGATTCTGAAGTAGTGGCCGGTGTTGCAGATACGGAAAGAATGGTCAATCAAGGGATGGAATATCTGAAAGCCCGGCGTTACGGGATGGCCCGTGAAACTTTTAAAAGGGTGCTCGCTGAAAACCCGAACAATCCGGGTGCTCTGAAAGGGATGGCTGATCTCTATTTTAGAAGTGGGGAGTACAATGATGGGTTGAATGCCATTCTTAAAGTTCTTCAACTAAATACATATGATTCAGAAGTGAACTTCATGGCAGGCAATCTCTACAGAGCCGTGGGCGATAACATAAATGCGAAAGAATCTTTCGGCTGGGCAGCACGATCCGTTGGTTACCGATCAGCGGCCTATACACAGATGAGTGAAATTGCTCTCTTGGAAAAGGATTATAATATGGCCCAGATCTACGCAACCAAAGCGATTTCCTACAACGATACAAACATTTCGGCACTTCAGGTCCTAGCCATTTC
>ERZ651768.1906-NODE-1906-length-14929-cov-20.281376_pt1 | contig 14929 bp, 16 predicted proteins | sample MGYA00514754_ERZ651768 | MGnify/ENA metagenome assembly ERZ651768
TGAACCATTCTTTTCCTTCATTTTCACGCATAAATTCACCAATTACATGATCTGTATAAGCCATGGTGCGTAATATTTGAGGTTCCCCAAAATATTTATCTGAAAATCTAGGTATTTTATTACTGCTATTTTCAGGCATTACCCATGGTTGATGATTTGTTGTTGTAATCATTGTAATTAAAGTAGGAGATTGGGCTGTATCCATGATATTTTTAGCATAATTAAATATGTGTTCATCAAATACTCCCCACATAGTCCCTGGAGTATCGTTTGGAAAATCTTTTTGTTCAATTACTTTATCAAATCCATTTGAAATGACAAATCCTGCCATATTATCAAAATCAGCGTCACCGCCATATATGAAATAAGTTGAATAATTAATTTTTTTGAGCAGGGTCCCAAGGGTTTCAACTTTTTGTTGAGATTCAAGTTGAGACATCAGAGGGTATCCAGGAAGTACAGGCCATGAACATAAAATTGAACTGAGCCCGTAGGCTGACCGCTTGCCTGATGCAAATGTTCTAATACAGTTTATTCCCTTGTCAGCAATTTTATTTAAATTTGGAGTAACATCCTGATTATTCTGATTTATAAACCCACAATAGTTGCCCAAAAATGATTCAAGCACGATAAGAACTATATGTGGCTTTATAGATTTTGGATTTATTATCTTTCGTATAAATGAGGTTGAGTCCAGGAAATGTTCATTGGATGTTAAAATCATATTTTGGGAAATTGAAAATGCAGAGTCACTATCCATAAAATGAATTAATCTGGAAATATTTTTTTCTGAATTTAACTGAATAATTGAACGTCCAAGATTGAAAAGAGGATTTAATGCTGTTTGGTTAGCCAGTTGATTTTTACTGAACATAGCATGTCCCCAATCAATAGGCCTTTCCTGCCATCCCCCCCGAATAAAGGTTCCGATTAATATAAACCCTATAAAGAAAAAACAAATATGAAGAAAAAATGAATGTTTTATTTTAATATTGCTGGGTATGAAATACCTAATGAATTTCAAAATCCAGGAAAATTTAATATTGGAATTACTGCTGGAGTAGAAACAGATGTTGTCTCAGCTGAATTTTTGATGGGATGTAATAAGATGAATTTAATAATCGTGCCATCTAATTTTACTGCAGAATCATTTAAAAGGTGTCATTATGACAAAAATCAAGAAGTTGACGGAGAACAACAAAAAGTTGGACAGGTCAAACTTGAACGTCCAATAGAAGTTTTGTTTGAGGGAGTTGATACCGATGTATATAAACCATTAAATAGTTCTGAGATAAAATCTGATTTTACTGATGAATTGAATAATAATCATGTAACATTCAACAATTTCAGTAACACCATCTTTAATAATTTCTACGATTCCACCAATATTCGATGCAATAACCGGCAATTTATTATAATGGGCTTCTATAATGGACATGCCATACCCTTCCCACATAGATGGCATAATAAATATGTCAGCATCTGCATAATATTGATGTAGTTCAGAATCGGATACAGTACCATGAAACTTTACTTTATTTTGGAGATTAATACTTTTTACTAATGATACACACCAAATGTGACTAGCGCTGATCGTTTTTTTATTATAATCATCGCAAAAAGAATCGTATAATTCCATTTATGATAATTCTAAGAAAATTATTTATTTTAATTTTCCCCTGTTTATTTGCAGGATTCTTCCAAGTCCATGCAGAAGAAACAAGTTGTTATGTGACTGTTTACATAAAAGAAAAACAAAAAGAAGTCTCTGAATCGAGTGAAGAAAGACTGGTTGAAGTCGAAATTGATATGAGATACCAGAGCAATATTCAAAAAAATTGGAATAGCATCGCAAAGGAGCTGGGTTACAGTAATGTCAAAAAGATGATTGAGGTCCATAAGAATCATGAAAATTGGGATCGCTATAAGAAAATTTTCAATAATCCCGCTAAATTCGATAAGGGGAAATTCCTTAAAAAAACAGACCAGGGACCTTTGGATCCATTGCTGACTTCTGAAATCGCCATTTCGCTCATTTCCCGTTATTTTGCGGAAGTCATCGCCATTCCTCCGGCAGGTCTTTCGAACGATGCCTGCATTTACGATGTGCAGGTAAACAATGCCGAAGATACCATGATCACCACTATTACAGGCGAGGACCTTAATGCCAACGGCGAAAGCAAGAAAACAGGGGTCGATGGAATTAAGGAATCCATTCTGAGTGCACTTTTCAGGTCTCTTGAGGATAAAAGAAAAGAGATCTGCGATAACCGTGGTTCGGTCTTGAATAAAGAATGTGCCCTACTGCTGGCTGAGGCTGAGATTGAAAAAAACGAATGCTGGCTTGAGATCAGCGCCGATATGGAGAATAAAACTGATGTTACAGATAAGAAACTAGTAGCCGAAATCGCTACAAGTCTAATTTCTCAGTATTTGGTGGATGTGAAGTATTTTGAAAAATCAAAGTTTGAGAAAATATATGATTCAACTACGACCGAAGAAAAAAAAGAATTTGATACAAAGATTGAGCAAATATTACTCAGTAATGAATGTTTGTATAAGGTATATCCCAAGGTTAAAGATGATACTATTATAATAACATTTTCTGGTCCGGATCTGAATGCTTATGGTAACTCTAAGCAGCAAGGTGCTGATGGATTGCAAGAAGCCATGCTCATGGCACTTTATCGGTCACTCAAAGATCAAAGAAATAAAATATGTCAGGATTATGGGGATATATTAGTAGATCAATGTACCTCTGAAGATACTGCTTTTGACAAACAGGATGCAAAATTTCGTATCAGGGGTTTCTTCCATAATTATGAAGGATCAAACTACAACTTAAGAAATATATCATACCTGATTACCATGCAAGATTGGGGTTATGCACCTTCAATACTCTCGAATGCAGGTATTGGTCAAACATTTCTTAACTATGAATCAAAATCATCTTCTGGTGCGGATTTTAAGGCATCTGTTACATCCCTTGATATCTCGAAAACCTATGTAATTGAAGGCGGACCTAAAAATACCCTGAACAAATTACGTTCTATCATCACTGATTTATTGCCCATTAAATCTACTTCGGGTGAATGGGTTATCATTCCAGGAATGGGAGTCGTGCTCTCTAACATCATTCCGATACCATTTATATATGAAGGCCAACTTGATATCAACAGTCAATACGGTAATGATTCGACGGATAAAGCATTCGGTTACAGTTTTTTCGGAAACTTAGGAATGGAAATCGGAGAATGGGAAATGCTTCTGGGATTACGATGGTCTAAATTTGAATTCAGTGATATAAAGGCCGGCGCAGAAAACTTTGTCATTTCTGGCACAAACTTTATGTTTGGATTAGGTTGGGGATTCTAATGAAAAACAGACTGCTCTTTCCAATTATCTTTGCATTTATCTTTTCTTCCTGTTCGAATTTCAGCGGAAACGAAGACGAAGTGGAAGCTTCCCTGAAACCCGCACCTGTAACGAAAACTACTACTACTACTACTACTACAAGGAAATATTATCATCTGAATGGGATTACATATGGTAATAATACATTTGTTGCAGTTGGAGATAAAGGGACTGTCCGTACCTCCTCCGATGATGGTGCATCATGGGATAATGGAACGCGCGGAACAACAAGTAATTTAAATGAAATAGTGTATGGGGACTCAACATTTGTCGCCGTAGGTGAAAGTGGAACTCATCTCTATTCAAGAGATGACGGAGCTACATGGGATGATGGAACTTGGACTCCCACTGCTGATATAACCGGAGTAGCATTTGGTAATAATACATTTGTTGGGGTTTCCAGCACATATTTGACAGTATCAACAGACAATGGATCTAATTGGTCCGTAGGATGCTCAGGGGTCTATGTTCACGATGTGACATTTGGGAATTCTAAATTTGTAGCAAGTGGATCAATAGGAGCAATAATATATTCCGACAATGGTAGTGGTTGTTCTACCGGTAACTCAGGCACAAATACTCATACACTATATGGTATAACATTTGGCAACAATAGGTTCTTTTCAGTTGGTAGTAGTGGAAAGCTAATAATATCTGCCGATGACGGAGCCACTTTTGCTGATAAAACCTCACCAACTACAATAACCTTATATTCTACAGTATTCGGTAACAGTAAATTTGTAGCAGTTGGCCCTAAAGCAGTCGTTGTTTCTGACAATGTTGGTGGATCAGCCCTTAAAACGGCAGATAATGTTTCTTTTAATGATGTGACTTTTGGTAATGGAGTTTTTGTGGGTGTAGGTGATGATGAAAATATTTACACTTCTACAAATGATGGAAATACTTGGACAAAAGTTTATGGAAAAGATTAAGACAATCCTAATATGGGGTATTTAAATTGTTATATAGAAAAAATGACAGACTGGATCGATTTGTTCAATTCAACTCCTGAATCTCAATCAAGCCGGTGTGAAGCACCACATTAACAGATACTGATCGATAATTTTTCGTAGGAAATTTGGGCCGGACAGGAGAGGAGCGGCTCCCCTACTTCAGGTGAGCTGGCAAGAAGGTGGATCCCCAAAAATCCTTCATGTAAGGTCAGGGAAATTTCTGTACCGGGGATTTCTGGAACAAGAGAAGCCTCAAAAAGGATGCGGCTGCACATATCAGTTTCTACCAGATCCTGTAATTTGCCCTGAATGCGTAGTGTTCCACCGGATTCCTCAACTATAATTTTCTTCCCAGAATGCTGACGGAAAAAATCCAGCAGTTTGCTTTTATTCCATTCCATCAGTCATCCCAAATTGAGTTTTCCGGAAGCGGTTTTTCTTCGTTCTCAGGAAGCTCATCATTTTTCCGCTGACGTTCATCTTGAACTACCCCGCCGAGATAATGCAGTAGCTCCTGAATTCCGTCGCCGGTGACTGAAGAAACTCGAAAGACAGTTTCTCCGGAAGATTCAAGCTGCTGCTGCAGTTTGTCCAGGGGTTCAAAATCGCTAACACTATCCAGTTTTGTGAAGGCAACTGCACGGGATTTTTCCAATAATTTCGACGAAAAAAGTCCCAGTTCTTCAATCAATGTTATATATTCTTCCTGCGGTGGTTTTTCGGAAAATCCGGAAACATCCAGCATCAGCAGTAAACTCGCCGTGCGCTCAATGTGACGTAAAAACTGATCTCCCAGTCCTCTGCCGTCGTGTGCTCCTGAAATTATGCCCGGAATATCGGCAATGACAAATGGATCAAGATTATTTATTTTCACAACTCCAAGTTGCGGAACAAGCGTGGTGAAAGGATAATCGGCGATCTTGGGGCGTGCATGTGAAACACTGCTGATCAGTGTAGATTTTCCTGCATTCGGAAAACCAACAAGACCAACATCTGCCATCAACTTCAGTTCCAGTCGGACCCAGCAATCATGCCCCGGTTCTCCGGGCTGGTGATATTCCGGAGAACGGTTAGTTGAATTTTTAAAGCGAGCATTGCCGCGTCCACCGCGTCCTCCCGGAAAAAGCAGGTAGTCTTTTTTTTCAACGACCTCCAGAAAAACTTCACCCGTTTCAATGTCTTTGACCACTGTCCCCAGGGGGACACGAATGTGAAGATCTTCACCGTTGCGTCCATGTTTGTCACTTCCGCTGCCACTTATTCCATGTTCCGCATGTTGATGCTGCTGAAATGAAAGATCAAGCAGCGTATTTTTGCTGTGGTCTCCAACCAGAAAAACATCGCCCCCTTTCCCGCCGTCCCCGCCATCCGGTCCTCCATGTGGAATATATTTTTCCCTCCGGAAGGCAGTACATCCTGAACCGCCGTTTCCAGAACGGACATGAATTTTTACTGAATCAACAAATTTCATAAAATAGATGAAGGCAAGCGAGCTGATGAGTTAGAAAACTGAGGCTTGATCAACGCGACATGTTACTCGATGTTCAGTAGAAGGGCAAGTCATCCAGATATTTCTATCTCAATCTCAATTTTTCTCTTTGCCATTTCTTAAAATTACGGTATAACACGAATCAAATATTGAATCGTTTCTTTATGCAGAAAAATCGAGGGAAACATGGAAGAAGCAGTAACCGATGGAATTCAGGTTCAAGTTGAAGCGTTTTACCTTGATTCTCACTCTGTGCCTGAAGAAGAGCGCTATGTCTTTACTTACCGTATCTGCTTGAAAAACTTGAGCCAACGAACAGTACAGCTTTTACGACGACATTGGATTATCACTGACAGTACGGGAGAAATCAATGAGGTGCAGGGCGAGGGCGTGGTGGGAGAGCAACCGGTTTTGGTTCCAGACGAGGAATATGAATACACCAGCGGTTCTCAGCTAAAATCGCCAGTTGGAACGATGCAGGGGACATATCAGATGACGACGACAGACGGTGAAGAATTTGATGTTGTAATTCCCTGCTTCACACTCGCCGTTCCCGGAAAGATTAATTAATCTGCAGGTTATTTGAAATCCAGCCAAATTGCTCCGGAACCACCAAAACGCGGAGGAGCCTGCAAAAAATCACGAAGATATTGTTTCCCGTTACGCTCTAGCCAGAGCTGAACCTCTCTTTTAAGGACTGGGCCCTGCTCTCCGGACTTGCGGCCTTTTCCGGTAATGATCAGTGCTGAGCGGAGTTCTTCTGCATGACAGGTCATGACAAAATTCTGCACCATCATGATGGCTTCTTCACGAGTTTTTCCGTGCAAATCGAGCTCAGCATCAGGCCCTGAAACCGATTCAACAGGAGAGGGTCTGGTTTTTTTACTGGAATCTTCTGAAAATGGAATTTCAAGTGCTGGCTCTTTGTCCGGAACATCATCGATGTCGGCAAAGATCTTTTCCATTAGAGCATCATTCTGCTCCGGTTCCTCAAAAGTGAGGCTGGACGGGATCGAGCTTTTCTTGCCCATGTTGTGCTGCTATCAGAAATAGTAACGTGCTGCTATTGCGTTGTAGAAGCTTTGAGTCACATCACCGATACCCTGTTGACGCAAAACACCTAATTCCAGTGATAAACCAAAATTCGGACTGCTCATGGGAAAAAATTCACTGCCGGAAAAAAATCTGAATGCTGTTCCTCGTTTGCTGTCTTTGGAAAGAATTCCTGCACCTGCACCATAAAAAAGGTCAGTTGCGCCTTCGGCCTTGAAAACCCGTGTATAACGTAACTCGAGGCCAAATGTGTCCTGTGTTCCTGAACTGTAACCAACTATCAATTCTGCTGAATCAACTGAACTGAGCCAGTTTTTTATGGAAAGATTTTCCTCATTACCGTTTGGCCGATAATGAAGGCCTATACCAAGACGCCGAGCTAGACTGCGGGCAGAAGCATCAAATTCGATAAGACTCAAATCAGCCCGGTCAATCTTTAGTTCCTGGGCAGTAAGATGTGATTCAATAAACAAAGTTTTTTCATCCATTATCCGGATTTTTCCCTCCAGAGACTCTCCACTATTTAAACGTAAAGTTTCAGCACTTGCAGTAACAGCAAAAAGTAAAATGGTCAGTAAGATAAATAAATGTTTGTGCATAGTTCTCTGTTGTTTAGAATTTTTAAAAAAGTGTCATCATTCAGCGAGATGCATGCAATTCGTAAACCTTGTACTGATGTTTCTCTACAGAAACGTTTCAGAAAAAAGCAAGCTCCTGTCCTCACAGTGTTTTCTTGACTTTAGGTTCGCATTTAGCACACAATGAATGTGCCCATTTATCACTTTACAAGAGCAACAAAGTCAAAACATCGCAGATTCCTAAAATTTCTTATGACTAAAATTCATTCGACAGCTATCATAGAGGCTGGTGCAGAGCTTGGTGCTGATGTTGAAATAGGACCTTATTGCCAAGTTGGACCTGGCGTCACAGTTGGCGATGGATGCCGCCTAAAATCTCACGTCGTCCTGGATGGTCAGACTACAATTGGAACTGAAAACATTTTTCATCCCTACTCTTACATAGGCGGAGAACCCCAGGATTTAAAATATAATCAGGAAAAAACTCTGCTGACAATCGGCAGCAAAAACACGATTCGTGAGGGTGTTTCTGTACACCGCGGAACAGTTGGCGGCGGTGGAAAAACAGTAATTGGCGATGAAAATTTGCTAATGGGTTATGTGCATGTAGCTCACGACTGCCACATTGGCAACCACAATATTCTTGCAAATTACACAGGTCTGAGCGGACATGTTACACTGGATAACTATGTCACTCTCGGTGGCCAAAACGGAGTCGCACAATTTTTGCGGGTGGGATCTTATGTTTACACAGGTGCGGCTTCACTGATTGACCGCAACGTTCCACCATATGCCACCGGATACGGGAACCGTTTTGAAGTAAAAGGTGTTAATATTGTTGGCTTAAAACGTCAGAATTTCAGCCGTGAGTCGATTGGTGAAATCCTTGAAGCACACAGGATTTATTATCGTTCGGAACTAAAAAGTGATGAAGCACTGCGGGTTATTGAAGAGACATTTGGGGAAAGTGCCGCAGTCCGTGCATTTCTGGACTTTATTTATTCTACGGAAGGAAGCGGCAAGCACTGAGTTTTGTTTAAAATAGGGAGTTCGAATGTCAGGCATTCTCGAAGCACTTGAAGAGCGGCTACTGCAATTCCTGCTGGAACATGAAACAAAAAAAACATGGGAAGATTGGCTTCAGTGGCTGGACGATCTTGATTGTCCGCTTACATTTGAGAAACCGCACCAGATACCTAATCGTCCATTCAGTTTCCAAACATGGCTGACGGCTTGTGATCGGCAGCTGAGTCAGCATCCAGACTGGCAGGCACGACTCAGCACACCGGCCTGGCTCAAAAGGCAGCAAATAACAATCGTGCCGAGAATGCTCAAAAGCGGTGAAAATCCATCTCCAGCAATTGCAGAAATTGGTGGGCTGCAGACAGAGCTGACCCGTATGATAGATCAGATACACACGGTTCAGCAGCGCATTGCCAATTTGGAGACTGGTTCTATACAGAGTGCAAAAAAGCCAATAGCACAAACTGCATCTCAACAAATTCCGGTCATGCCTGTACCGCCGACGACTCTATCTACCGGGCTGGCTGATCCTCTGGGGCGCCCTGATCTTGCTCGAACTCTGGAGAGGGAATTGCAGATGCACAGTAAAGGTGCAAACACGAAAGGTTCTCCAAACTCCAAATCAGGCCCGTATAATCCTGAACCTGAGATTTTAAAACTCAAAGAGGCATATCTAAGTTATAACCGCTGGTGCGATCAATTTGACGAGGTGCATCTTGATTTGCAGGAATTTGTCAACGGTGATCTCAGAGTTGCTAGTAGTCATCAAATTTCCTTTCAGCAGTTCAGTCACCGTCTTATGAAAAATGCGAAAGACGTTAAACAGCTGGAGCATGTCCTGGAGTCATTTTCCCGGCTGCGTAGCGGTGGTATTGACATAAATTTACCTGAACCTGCAAACAATGAGGAAACTTCGGGAGCGGACTCAAATTCTTAAAATAATGATCAGTCAAAAAATAATGCTTGAACAAATAAATATGCTCCGCGAAAAGGGGCAAAACGAGCTTAATGCTTTAAACAGTACAGATCAACTTCCGGAGTGGTACTATCGGTATCTGGGACGTAAAGGTGATCTTACTTCCTTACTCAAACAGCTCGGGACTCTTTCTTCAGAAGAGAGGCCTGCCATGGGAAAAGTTATCAATGAAGTTAAGCAGGAGCTACAGGAATCTTTTGAACTGCGCCAGAAAACTTTGCGGGAAACCAATCTTTCTCAGCAACTGGAAATTGATGACCTGGACGTAACGCTTCCGGGGAGGCCCTGTACCACCGGTCATCTACACCTGACAACTCAGACTTTGAGGCGTATTTATAAAATTTTTCAGGAAATGGGTTTTCAGGTTTATGAAGCACCGGAAGTGGAAAGCGATGAGTTTAATTTCCAGTTGCTGAACATTCCGGAATATCATCCTGCACGTGACATGTGGGACACCTTCTGGGTCAACGATGAAGTCGTTTTACGTACCCACACTTCCCCCGGTCAAATTTGGGCAATGCGCGAATACTATCCTGAACCGATTCGTGTGATCCTGCCTGGTAAATGCTACCGCTTCGAACAAATTACTCCACGATCGGAGCATCAATTTTTTCAGGTGGAAGGCTTGGCCATCGGCAAAAATATCCGACTCACAGACCTGATCGGCGTGATGAGTGAATTTGCGCATAAAATGTACGGAGTTGAACGTAAAGTTCGTTTTCGTGGAAGTTATTTCCCTTTCACTGAACCCAGCATCGAAATAGATATGAGCTGCAGTTGTGGAGAAGAAGACGGTACTGAATCTTCCGGCTGTCGGCTCTGCAAATATACAGGCTGGCTGGAAGTTGCAGGTGCAGGAATGGTGCATCCGGCCGTCTTGCGCAACGGTGGTTACGATCCTGAAGAATGGAGTGGATTTGCGTTTGGGATGGGTGTTGAACGACCTGCGCTGCTCAAACATAACATCGACGATATTCGCTACTTCTACGGCAACGACCTGAGGTTTCTGCAACAATTCTGATTATGCTTGATAACTTTGATCCGCAGGAGAAAAAAATAATTCTGATTTTTATTGCCTTACTTTTGCTGGGACTTGTATACGTGAGAACTCATGATTTGCAATGGGAAGGAACACATCAGCCTTACGTTTCTCCGCTTCCAGTTGAGGAAGCATCTACATCCGGCCGATTCTTTTAAAATTTCTGAAAGAATGTAATCCTAAAAAAGAACAAAGACATTTGATTGTCATTTCCGCAAAAACGGGAATCCATCATTTCAGTCATTTAGAAACTACCGGATTCACGCTTGCACGGAACGTCAGCTTTTTTCGAAACCATCAACTTTAATTTTTTCGGAAAATTGAGCAGCTGAGGCTTTTTTACCCTCCTAAAAACAAGCGTCCGACATCCGGATTTTCAAGCAACTCATCTCCGCTGCCTGCCATGGCGAGATTACCTGAAACCAGCACATAACCTAGGTCTGCAAACTCCAAACCTTTTTTGGCGTTTTGCTCTACCATCAGAATGGTCTTGCCTTCATTTCGTTGAAGGTCATCGAGAATTTCGAAAACCATGTCAATGAAACGCGGTTCCAGGCCAATCGAAGGTTCATCAACTAGCAGGATTTCTGGTTCCATGACCAGTGCTCTTGAAATTTCAAGCAAACGTCTTTCTCCTCCTGAAAGAACCTTTGCAGGTTTGTTTCTCCTGGCTTTTAATCGATCATATTTCTCAAAGATACGCTCAGTCGATTGATTTACAGCATCATAATTTCCCTTTAGATAGCCGCCCATTATAAGATTTTCTTCCACGGTCATGTCTGGAAAAACTGAATTATCTTGAAGAATGTATGAGATACCTGCTTCTTTTAGTTTCTGACTGGAATTCATTTGGGTAATGACAGTTTCTGAGTTATCAATCCGAACCAGAATATCTCCGGAAAAGATATTCGTAAATCCAAAGATTGAATGGAGCACTGTAGATTTACCTGCTCCGTTTGGACCAATCATACAGAGGGACTGCCCTTTCCCAACCTGCAGATAGAAATTATGGAGGATTTCCATCTTACCGTAGCCTGCACACAGTCCTTCAATTTTTAAAAAAGGTTCTCCCTTAATAAGTCCTGCTATTTTTTCCTGGCTTACCGTTTCTGCGAGTTCCTGAGCCTGGCGATTAACATCTTCTACAGAAATAACGGATTCTACTGTCCCATCATGATATCCAAAAGATGATTCAGAATTAGTATTATTTGGAAAAATATCCTTAGGCATTAGTGGACCCCCAAGTAAGCGTCAATAACTTTCTGATCGTTCTTAATTTCGTCAGGAGTTCCATACGCCAGCATTTCTCCATGCGCCAGACAGTAAATACTGTCTGCCAGATTCATTACCACCCGCATATTGTGTTCAATAACAAAGAGAGTGATACCGAATTCCTGATTAGCACGTTTCAAACGGTCAATCAACCCGTTGATCAAAGTAGGGTTAATGCCTGCTGTCGGCTCATCAAGTAGCAGCACTTTGGGTTCATTCATCAAAGCCATGGCAAACTCCAAAAGCTTTTGCTGTCCAAATGAAAGGTCTCCTGAAATTAGCAAACGTTTGGCAAACAGACCAACGAATTCAAGCAGGTGCTCAGCACGTTCAGTCAATTCCTGCGGATACTTTTGAAACATGTCAAACCAACCCGTATTGTGGTGAGCAGCAGAAATCAACATGTTCTTAACACAATTCATTTTTGAATAGATTCTTGTCTGCTGAAAGGTCCTGAGCATTCCCAATCGTGCAATTTTTTGTACACGCAACTTTGATATTTCACGACCACCAAAATGTATGGTTCCTGAATCAATCGGGTGATATCCAACTATGGAATTGAAGAGGGTAGTTTTTCCAGATCCATTCGGACCAATTAAACCAGTTATTCCTCCAGTTTGTACATCTAGAGTGACGTTATGGTTTGCAACTACACCGCCAAAAGACTTATTTACACTTTTAACCTCAATTATTTTTTTCTTCATATTACTTCACTTTTAGCAGAAGTTTTTTCTTTATTAGAAATAGTGGCAGTATCAACCGATATTCCAAATAATTCTGGCCATTTTTCCTGCATCCAACCCATGATTCCTTGTTGGAAAAATACAACATTGATGATTATAAGGGCCCCCAGAGCTACCCATTGCCATCCAAGCAAATAGATCCATGTTACTTCCTTTATAACATGGAAAATAACTGCGCCAATAATTGGACCCCAAAGAGTACCTTTTCCACCCAACAAAACCATAAGAACCATGAAGATACCAAAAGTAACAGTGGGGAAAGCAACTTCTAAGGGTTCAATAAAACCAGTCATGTTTCCAAAAATTCCTCCTGAGATACCCAGGAAAAATGCTGCGAATGCCCAGGCAATTGTCTTGTAACGGTTTGTGTGAATTCCCATTGCTTCAGCCTTTTCCTCATCATCACGGATGGCATTAAGTGCCAATTGGAAACGTGTTGAATAAAGCCACTTGAGAAATATAAAAGTACAAACAGCGGAAACAAAGCAAAGAAAATAAAAAAACATAGCACGATCATCCCCTTCCCCTGGATAAGTTGGTAAAGTGATGCCACCACCACCACCAACATAGTCCCAGGCACCAACTAGCTCACCGGCAGCAATGGCTACACCAAGGGTGCCGATTGCGAAGTATGGTCCACGAAGGCCAAAGACTATCCAACCAAACATCACAGCCAAAACCAAAGATCCTAAAGAAGCCAGAATCAATCCAAGAGTCATGCTGATGAAGTATTGATAAGGAGTGTAATCAATCTTTACAGCACCAAAATGTGCAGTGTACTCTGCGACGTCATAATACATCCCAATCTGAACTACAGCACAGATATACATGCCTGCACCAAAAAAAAGGATGTTACCAAGCGAATTGTATCCCATCTGACCACCAAGAATATCCCAGGTCAAAGCAAATAAAATCATTAACCAAAGCACTGCAAACTGAAAAGTGTAAGCAGGAAATAAAATTGGAGCAAAGATGCCTGCTATCAGTATCCCTCCATGTAAAAGAATTTTATTTACCTTAAGACTCATTGGACTACCTGACGCTGACGCCCTTGTTTTATTTGGCGGATAATAAGAACTATTACAAGAAGTGCTACCACTGTTGCCTGTTGAAATTCTGCACCGAAAATAAAACCGCTAAATTGTTCAATCGTTCCGAGACCTAAAGATGAAAGAATTACCCCAATTAGATTACCGAAACCGGCTGAAGTTACAATTACAAAGGATCTGATTGAATGAGTTGTACCTATAAATGGCTGAATTACCCAAATTATGGAAATTAAAACTCCTGCAATACCGCAAATCCCGGCATTGAGTGAGAAGGTAAATGCGTAAACCTTGTCAGTGTCAATCCCCATTATTCGTGCAGCACGAGCATTCTGTGACGTGGCACGGATAGCCCTACCCATCCGGCTTTTTTTCATAAATAATGTTATAAGAATTGCTATTATTCCTGCCAACATGAAAGAAACTAATTTGGTATCTGCAATCGTGATTTCTCCTCCAAAGAATTCACGAATTGCCATTCCAGATTCGGCGATTTGAACATCAGGTCCATAAGCAATATTGATCAATTGTTGAATTACAATGGCCAGACCGAAAGTTGCCAGAAGTGATGTAAATAGATCCCGTTCAATTACGCGTCTGATTATTGTATGGTACAATACCCATCCGAATGCGAACATAATGACGAAAACAATAGGGATGCTCAGCAAGGGATGTAGACCAATTGGAGATTCAGATAGAGTGAATGCAATGTAACCCCCCATTATAACAAAATCACCCTGAGCAAGGTTCTTTACATTCATCACTCCCCATACCAAAGCGAGGCCATAGGCAGCAATGGCGAAAATAGAACCAATCAGCAATCCATCTACAAGTAGTTGAAGATTTAGCATCGGAGCCAAACCCAACAAGCTTAAGTTGTCAAACATGAAGAATAAGGTTCTGGCAGGAAGTAAGTAGCGCTCCCGTAATTAAACAGGAACGCTTAAAAAAATAGCTTGAATTGAAAATCAGCGGGGCCATTGAACAGCATGAGAAGCCCATTCTGGGGGGGCAACCACATTCAGTTTGCCATTTTGAATCTGCCTCAGAACCATCGGCTTGGCAATGTTGTTACCTGCTTTTGAGAAACGGATATTACCATAAAAAGTTTTCATATCCGTTGCCGCCAGCGCATCCCTCAGTTTTTCAGTGTCGAAGGAATTTGCTCGCTCAAAAGCCTCAGCCCAAACCAGCACCGCTGCTGATGCCTGTGCTGCCTGATACGGTACGTTTTTATAACCATCAAAGGTTGCTTTGAAGAGTTTATCGTATTCGCCTGCGGAACCGAAATGCTTACCACTGTAGGTAAGCGTTTCTGCCCATTGTGTTGGACAGAGGAATCC
>ERZ651768.1907-NODE-1907-length-14928-cov-21.105851_pt1 | contig 14928 bp, 13 predicted proteins | sample MGYA00514754_ERZ651768 | MGnify/ENA metagenome assembly ERZ651768
TGGCAAGAGACAGCAATAACTGCTGATGAAATTTTATTTGAGTAGGGTGGTTGAGGGAGTCGATTAATTTTTTAGTAATTTTCATCAATACCACTTGCTCAGAAAGAACTCGAGCAGTTACATTCCTTCTGATTTCGGTGAGCATGGAAATCTCGCCAAAAATTGATCCTGCTGTTAAATCTGTAACGTGTTTTTCCACCTCGTCCTTCAGAGACACATGATCATCGTCAGTGTTAATAGCACCCAACCTAAACAAGCCTACCTCCCCCTGAAGCACCAAATATAATGTATCACCTGGATCTCCCTGCTTAAAAATAATTCCCTCCTTTTTGTAACTTTCAAAGCAGTTCTCACGACTAATAAGTCTCTGTTTTTGATCCTCCGAAAAACCCTTGAAAAACTGAACGGTATTAATAAATTTCGTTATGCTGTCTTCAACCACGGTAACCCCACCGACATATTGGCTTAGAGTAAAATATCTATTAAAAATAAAATTTTATGATTCAAACATTTATAATCGACACTGTCAAGGCATACTAATTCTACTCATCCACCCACTGTATATAATGAAAAGTTTGCTATTATTTAACGATAAGAGGTCGAGTTGAAGCGCATTATTCTCTCGAAAAAATAAAGATTTTTAGTATTTTACCGTTATAGGGGTGTTAACACCCTTAAATTCGATACTTTTACATAAAATACGACAACTAGATTTATCTTATAATGAACCATAAAAATTCCAAACCTGGATCAAAACTTCGTTTACACACGGCACTGGTTTTTGCGATAGCGTTCCTTTTATCCGTGGTTCCAGTTAGTGCGTTTAGTGAAAGTGGAACATATTTAACTTTAACCGGCTCGATAGACATGTTTGAAGATATGACATTAACCAGTATCGACCCTAGTTTGACAGTGCGCGCAAATATGGGAAGAGAAGCAGGGCTGGGATTTAACCACTCCATAGGGTATCAATTTAAAAACTCATTTAGCACGGAACTGGAATTTTCTTACAAAGGTGGGGACTTCAAGCCCGATGCAATAGAGGATGTTGATGGTCTAAATGGCGATATGACCACTAAATCGTTTCTGGTCAATGGAATTTACTCTTTCAATATAAGGGAATTCTATACTCCTTATGTAGGGTATGGCATTGGTTACACTTTTCACGAAGCAAATATTCAAGGCTATGGTGACAGGACAGACACGACTCTGGCCCATCAACTTAAAATGGGTGTCGATATGGAGTTCTCTAGAAAATTATCACTACTGGTAGGATACCGGTATTTCACCTCAAACAGTCCTGAGTTTAAAGGATGGTTCAGCGCAGAAACCGCCTCGCACGGTATTGAAGCGGGAGTGAAATTTCATTTCTAAATTATATTTTAAGAGAGTCGTTCAATACCTCCACCACCCACCGCGTTTTAATAATTAACCCACCTACAGACGAGCTAAAACCTAACCCTAGATCAAAAAAAACACCTATCCTTACAAAGATTTAAACGTTGCACACACTCTGCTTACCATATTTTAAATTTCAGCAAACACATTGCGATAAATAACTTTCTCAGATAGACTTCAGTAACTTAATATAGTTTTGATATATTTTAATTACGTTGAGCTTAAGGAGAAAAAATGCCATCAGCAGCTGCCCGCCATATTTTAGTAAATACTGAAGAAGAGTGTCTCAAGTTGAAAAATGAAATTGAAGCAGGTACGGATTTTGCGGAATCTGCAAAAAAACATTCCAAATGTCCTTCGGGTGCTGAAGGGGGGAGCTTAGGCGAGTTCCACCCGGGTCAAATGGTACCCGAGTTTGACAAGGTTGTTTTTAATGAAGAAATTGGGAAGGTCCATGGTCCCGTAAAAACTCAATTTGGATACCATTTAATAGAAATCACAAGCAGAACCTAACGTTAAAAAAAAATCTACCTCTATATCCTAACAAAGCCATAGCGTGACTATAAAACAAGGCACATCAAAAAAGAGAAAAGAAAATCCTATTTTTACTATTTGGGTACACGTTGGCTACACGGTTCTGATTATTTCCATGATCACATGGATGATATATATAGAACTTGCGATATAAAACCACATGCGATCAACTTACTAGTCTCTCGATTCATTGATAAAGATAATACAATGAAAGAAAAGACCCCCCTCATCGATCACATCGGTAGTTTCATTGGAATCGTAGTCATCGGCTTTATTCTTTTTATTTTGGCTTGGCCAATCATCGACCCTACTCCAAATAAATCTTCGACCTTAAAAGAAAACGCACGACAGCTTACAAAGTGAAGCATATAAAAGTGCTACTTAAAATAACACACCTACAGGTCTCGGGGAAAATCTCCACCCCACCAGCTAACCTTAATTGCCGACAATCTTAATTTTAAACCAGTTACGCTTCCCCACCTTAACGACGTCGCCGGTCACAATCGCTATATTCGCATCAAAGAGTGGAATGTTTTCACCGTTAACAGAAACGGCGCCTTGTTTAAACAGGCGGCGCACTTCGCTACTACTCTTGGAGTTATCGAAATACTTATTTACCAAATCTATAGCAATCCATTGAGAACCGCCTACTTCTATAGTAGGAATATCTTCGGGAGTGATTTTCTTCGAAAAAGTATTTTCAAACCATTCTCGTTCACTCCTAGCCGATGCTTCATCGTGATAACGTTTTATTATTTCTTCAGCAAGGAATTTTTTCCACTTCATCGGATCATTGGCAACCTCTTTTTCTATCATGGAAATCTCTTCTTTAGGGACCTTAGTGTAAATTTTAAGATAATCCATAATCAATTCATCTGGAACTTTCATACAACGTCCAAACTTATCGCGAGAAGAATGCCCCAGTCCGATATAATTATCCAGACTCTTACTCTGCTTGGCCTTACCATCAATCCCTTGTGTTATTTTTGTGGTAATGATCACCTGGGGCTTCTGCCCAAACCTTTGCTGATAAAAGCGCCCTAGCATTTCGTTAAATAACTGATCTGATCCTATTATGGTTAGGTCCGACTCGAGGACATAAGAGTCATAGCCCTGCAGTATAGGATAAATCATCTCATGCAAATAGATATCCTCCTGATTCTTTATCCGCCGTTGAAACATATCACGTGAAATAAGGCGAGAATGAGTGACCATGGATAGTAACTTTAAAAACTCTGAAAGCTGATACTTGGAAAACCATTCGGAGTTTCTCCTAACCTCCAGTAGGTCCGGATCATCAAACCTAAGAACCATCTTTGCTTGCCGGATAAACTCTTCAGCATTTTTATCAATTTCAGACTGGGGAATGATGGGTCGAGTATTATTCCTGCCGGTTGGGTCACCAATTTGTGTAGTAAAGTCACCAATTAAAAAAACCACCTTATGGCCAAGATCCTGCAATTCTCGCATCATCCACAAGTTAACAGCATGCCCTATGTGAAGGTAAGGGGATGTGACATCAACACCATATTTAATTCGAATCTTTTTTTTCGAATCTATCAGTTCCTCAAATTCATTTAGTGAAAAAATTTCATCTGTTGTTCTGGAAAAACTCTCCAGAAGTTGTTTTTTCGCTTTACTAGCTGACATAAGCAAATTCCGATTACAAGTTAAAGTGCCCCCTATCAATCAAAATGATAAGTAAAAGCAATGAGTTAGATCATGGGGAAAGAAGCAATGAGTGGAGTTTATGGGTTTTAAAATAGAAAGTCAATTAGAGCTACACTTAATGAGACAAGCGCCTGCATTGGCCCAGATATGTTGTATCTTAATAAAAAACGGTTTAAGAAAAATCCAAGGAATGCAACTTAATGGAAAAACTAATTCCCCAGTTTATGCCTCGTAATTCAAATGACAAAGTAAAAACTAACCATAATTTAAAAAGTTAATGGAGATCATCTCATGCCTATTTATATGACTGCCCAATATCAAGTACATCCCAGCCAAGTAGAAAAAACCAAAGGGAGTGTTCGTCAATTGGTGGAACACGTAAAAACCAGTGAACCATTCACCACTATCTACATTGCCCAACAACAAATATTGAACCCATCAAGGTTCATGCATATTTTGAGATTTGAGGATGAGGCTGCACTAAAAACTCACCAAAGCTCACCGGCATCAGCCCAGTTTGTTCAAACAGTATACCCACAAACTCTAAAGCCAATCGAATTCATGGAGTACAAATTAATTGCAACCATCAATCCATGAAACAAATTCAGGGAAGGAGGTTGTCAGCTTAGTTCTTTCAACATTTGCGAAAGCTCAGACAAATGCTTCTCTACGTCAGGCGGAAGATCCCCGGAGGAAGATGGGTTTTTGGTGGAAAAATAACTGGCCAGTTGATAATGTCGATCAAGGCGCACCCAGTTTTTCTCATCAGCAGAGATTTCATCATCTTTTTTAAGTCTTCCCTGCTTAATATCTGAAATCAACGATTGAGTCAGCACATTGCGAACTACTCTACCCGATCTACGAATCGATACATGCCTATGTAAAATATGCGGGGTGGACACTTTAGCCATAGAACAAAACCTCAATTAGCCTAAGTCAACTGACTTGCACTAGGAAGAATGACTTCTTAAACTTTTCCGATAAAGCGTCAACAACATAAAAGCAGAAAAACTAAAAACAAAAACCCCGACAAACTGTGAGGTTGAAAGAACCTGTTCGACGGGGAACCCCCTGTCATCACCTCGAAAATATTCAATCAAAAACCTACCAATCGAATAGAGAATACCATAAGACCAGAGTATCTGCCCGTCAAATACCTTTCTCTTACTTAGCCACATTAAAAATATAAAAATAAATACCGCATTTAGCGAAAGATAAACTTGAGTAGGATGCAAAGAAATCTCAAGGGGAGCCAATGATCGAGGATCTGTAAAAGTGATCCCCCAGGCAACATCGGTTTTCTTGCCATAACAACACCCAGCAAAAAAACATCCCCACCGCCCTATTGATTGTCCAAGCGCAATAGAAGGTGCAAGCAGATCAGCTGTTTTCCACATAGGCATCTGATTACGCTTTAGATACCATAAAGATATCAGAACACCTAAAATCAAACCCCCATAAAAAACCAACCCGCCTTTCCAAAACTTAAAAATTTCTAAAGGGGAGTCCAAAAAATATCGGTACTCGACAATAACATAAAGCAAACGCGCCCCAAGAAGAGCTGAAACCATGACATAAAAACAAAGATCTAGAACCTTTTGGGAGTCGAGTCCTTCCTTCTCCGCTCTTGAGGAAGCGAGAAGAATAGCAACCAAAAAACCGGTCGCCACTAGCAATCCATATGTGAAAATTTTAAAGAAACCAAACTCTATTAGGATGGGATACATAAGATTTGAGGCAATTACAACTCGCTAAGTAAAAAGGCTAGTCCTGAACCGGTTCACTCGGTGGACTTGAAACTCCCGTGTTTTTGGGGTAACCAAAAAACAGATCATAGATCATAAAACTGACCCCAATTGTAATACACGCGTCAGCAATATTAAACGCAGGCCAGTGACTTCCCTTATAAAAAAAATCTATAAAATCGATCACTTCTTTATACAAAATACGATCGATAAGATTACCCACTGCCCCACTAAAAATCAAAATCAATCCAACTCTTACTGCCCGCTTATTCTCAGGTGATTGGTGAAAAATACTAAGAATCGCAATAATCGCTATTATCGAAATTACGACAAAAAATAACACCTTGTATTCAGATTCGTGCCTAGCAAACAACCCAAACGCTACTCCAGGATTCCTAATATGTGTAATGTTAAAAAATCCTTCGACAATGGAAATCGAATAATGCATTGGAATATGAAGAGTGACCCAAAATTTAGTGACTTGGTCCAGCATGATCAAAATATTGGAGGTCAGAAAAAGCTGTAGGTATTTATTTTTAAAAATATGTCACGCCCTCGTCAGTTCTAGGTTTTTGATACACCGAAAGCAAATCGTTGAATGTTCTCCCTTGTCGCTTCTATCTTCCTTAAAGTAATTCCAGCAGCGTTCGCACTTTTCTCCACCCATGCGACTGACCCCAATTTCCAAACCTTTCATTTTCTCACTGGAGTAAACTTTACCCTCATTGTCCAAGGCCTTGACTACCTCAACAGAAGACACAATGAAAATAAATTTCAAATCCGAACACTCACCACCCAAAACAGAACTAACATTACTTGGCAATACCAGTCTCACCTGCGCATCCAAGGAGTGGCCAATCACCTTTTCGCGGCGACACAATTCCAACGCTTTACTTACCTCGCTCTTCAGGTCCGTCAACATATCCCATCTACAAATAAACCCTTCGTCAACCGACACATCAATCGAATCTGTAAATGAATTCATATGAACACTTTTACCGTCTGAATGAGAAAAGTAAGACCAGACCTCTTCTGCTGTAAAGCTCAGCACAGGGGCCATCAAACGAGTCATCCCAGTCAACAATTCATTTAAAACCGTTTGACCAGACCTCCGTGCCTTAGATTTTTTCGGATAGGTATATAGACGATCTTTCAGAATATCTAGATAAAAAGCACTAAGATCGACAACGCAAAAATTATAAAAACTATGGTAAAAAATATGGAACTCATAATTCTCGAAAGCCTTCATGATTTTCTCGTTCAACAACTTAAAGCGATAAAGAATATATTTATCTATTTCTAGAAGATCCTCTGCAGGAACTGAGTCGGATGCCAGATCAAAGTCATATAAGTTGCCTAGAAGGTACCGGAAAGTGTTCCTGATTTTTCGATAAGCTTCAGTCAAACGCTTTAATATTTCCTGGGAAACACGGATATCTTCCCGGTAATTCTCAGACGCCACCCAAAGTCTTAGAATTTCCGCACCATATTGATCAATAATTTTTTGCGGAGCTATGACATTGCCCGCGGACTTTGACATCTTCTTTCCCTTGCCATCGACAACGTACCCATGAGTGAGGGCCGCTTTATAAGGGGCTTTAGCTCTCGTTCCGATTGACTCTAGCAACGAACTATGAAACCACCCTCGATGCTGATCGCTTCCCTCAAGATATAGGTCCGCTGGCCAATCCAGGTTGGGGTCACCTTCAAGAACAGATGCATGACTCACCCCCGAATCAAACCAAACATCCAGAATATCGTTCGTCTTGGAAAACTCCTTACCTCCGCAGGGACAAGTGGTACCTTCAGGAAGTAGCTCTAGAGAATCTTTTTCAAACCAGAAATCGGCCCCGTATTTTTTTACAAGATTGACAATATGAGAAAATACTTCTGGTGAGCGCAGCATCTCATTACAGGAAACACAGTTAAATAACGTGATTGGAACACCCCATGCCCTTTGGCGGGAAATACACCAGTCAGGACGATTCTCTACCATGCTAAAAATTCTATCTTCTCCCCAACTTGGTATCCATTTTATCTCTCTGATGGCATTAAGAGCTTGATCACGCAATTCGTTGGTATCCATAGATATAAACCACTGACTTGTGGCTCGAAATATAATCGGTTGATGGCAACGCCAACAATGTGGATAAGAGTGATTCACCTTATTGTCATGAATCAAATATCCGTCTTCTCTAAGTTTTTCAACAATCAATGGATTGGCTTTTCTTACGAAGAGTCCACCAAACTCTGCAACTTCAGATTTAAACACCCCCCCATCATCAACGGGGTTATATGTTTCGAGATTATATTTCTGGCCAACAACATAGTCCTCCTGCCCATGACCGGGAGCAGTATGAACACACCCTGTCCCTTGCTCTAAAGTCACATGATTACCGAGAACAACACGCGAATCGCGATCAATAAACGGATGCCTGCAAATGACTTCCTCTAATTTTTTTCCCAAACAACTACCAAGTACCTTATGCTCTTTGATGTCCCACTCCGAAACTAGCTTCGATAAAAGTTTTTCTGCGACCACATAAACTTCACCGCCAATTTCGACAGCCGAATACTGGAACTCAGGATGCAAACATACGGCAAGATTTGCAGGTAAGGTCCATGGAGTAGTAGTCCATATAACAAAATTGACTTTTGTTGGATCGATATTACCTAATTGCCCATTCAAACCAGACTTGACGGGAAATTTGACATAAATCGTTGGAGATTGATGATCTGCATATTCGACTTCCGCTTCCGCTAATGCTGTACGGCATGAAGTACACCAATGCACCGGTTTTAATCCATTAAAAACTGACCCGTTTATCGCAAACTTTCCCAGTTCCTCTACAATCGCGGCCTCGTAAGAATAAGACATCGTAAGGTAAGGGTTCTCCCAGTCAGCGAAAACCCCCAAACGCTTAAACTCTTGCGCCTGAATATCAACAAACCTACCTGCATATTCGCGGCACAATTTACGGATTTCTGATTTTGAAGGAGTCTTCTTTTTTTCTCTCTGTTCCTTTGTTACTTGATGCTCAATGGGGAGACCGTGACAATCCCACCCTGGAATAAAGGTGGCATCGTAACCTCGCATTGTCATGAAACGAACTATAAAATCTTTGAGAATTTTATTGAGAGCATGCCCCATATGAATATGCCCATTCGCATAAGGTGGGCCATCATGAAAAACGAACTTGGGCTTTCCTTTAAGTTTTTCACGGATCGAAGCATAGACATTATCCTTCTCCCATTGGGCAAGAATTTCTGGTTCCCTCTTAACCAGGTTGGCTTTCATAGGGAAATCTGTTTCTGGCAAATTAAGTGTTTCTTTATAGTCCATAGTCATAAGATCAAATGATTTTCATGGCGGTTTTTGCCTCTAGCAGTGTAGCCCGTGCTACTTCTCTTGCCTTTTCTGTTCCCGTACGAAGTATTTCATAAACCTCTTTAGGTTTTGCAGCTACTTCTTTTCTCTTTTCCATTTTGGGAAGCATCGATTTCAACAAGTTGTCCGTTAGTTTCTGTTTACAGTCGCCGCAACCAATTTCCGCCTTCTTGCAAGCAGAAATAATCTCGTCCTGCATTTCTACAGTGGAATAAATTTTATGCATAGGAAATAAATTACACACCTCCGGATCGCCTGGATCAACTCGTCTTCCACGTGCAGGATCAGTAAGCATGCCTTTAACTTTTTTTGTAATATCTTTTTCTGAGTCCGAAAGAAAAATAGCATTATTATAACTCTTGCTCATTTTACGCCCATCGATCCCGTTGAGTTTGGGAACATCTGAAATCTTAGCCTCAGGTTCGATAAACACTTTTTTCTTATACAACTTATTAAAACGACGGATGATCTCCCGCGAAAGTTCCAAGTGAGGGACTTGATCAATCCCTACTGGAACAGCATTTGCCTTGTAAAGAACGATGTCAGCAGTCTGCAAAACCGGGTACCCCAAAAATCCATAAGAACTCATATCTATGTTTTTAACTTCATCCTGTTTTTCTTTATAGGTAGGGTTACGCTCAAGCCAGGGCACCGGAACCATCATGGAAAGAATCAGATGTAATTCAGCATGTTCAGGAATTTCAGACTGCACAAACAAAGTGCATTTTCCAGGATCCAACCCCGAACTCAACCAGTCAACAGCCACCTCAAAAGAATATTTTTTAAGAAGTTGAGGGTCTTCGTATAATGTTGTAAGCGAATGCAAGTCAGCGATGAAGAAAAAACAGTCAAAACTGTCCTGCATGGAAACCCAGTTTTTTAGTGCGCCATGATAGTTTCCCAAATGCAACGGGCCTGAAGGCTGCATACCACTTAAAATTCTATTTCCTGCCATAAGTATTTTTTTAACCTAACCACTGATAGTTGAAAAACTTATCCTAAGAACATTATAAAGATCAGGAAACGCATCCTGAGATAAAAACTGAACGGCAGTAATAATTGGTACCCATAGAACAACACCAAGTATTCCGGTATGGGCAAAATGATCCAGTAAAATGACACCCATAAGTAAAAAAGCGCCAAAACGATCCATATCACCGAGTCGGGCAGCCACAGAAACAGGAACTAATCCTTTGATAACGCTTGAACCATCCAATGGAAATATAGGCAATAAATTAAAAATGGCCAACGCTACATTGATGTATACCCCAAAACTCAACAAAGTAAATAAAACCCAGCTATCATAAGGTTCAATAATCCGGATAAAAAAACTACACGCTACTGCGAGCGCCAAGTTACATAGAGGACCGGCAATTGCGACATACATCATATCTCTTCTTGGGTGATCAAAATTTCCTGGATCTACAGGCACCGGCTTTGCCCAACCGAAACCCATAAAATAAAAAAACAAGGTGCCTATTGGGTCCAGATGTTTAAGCGGATTAAAAGAGAGTCGACCCAAACGCTGCGCCGTATTGTCACCTAGTAAAAAAGCTATTCTCCCATGAGAATATTCGTGAGCAGTGAGAGAAAACAGTACTACCGGAATCATCAAAATCAGCAACTGTGATTTATTCAAAAATTTACTCCGAATAAAGTAACGACCAAGAAATAGTTTTTCACATCAACCACTTTTTCAGTTTTCAAGACCTTGATTAAAGGTGAGTACCTATGACCCTGACACTAAAGGGATGAGGCGGGAAACAACAAATCAGCCAAAACTTATAACCTTGCCACGAAAATATATTATCTTAAAATAATTTAAATTCCCAATTTTATAAGTATATTTATTGTATTGAACGGGTTTTGGCATATTTAAGATAGGTATAAAACATCATTGCCAAAGCTAAAAAAACACCAAGAAATCCCTCCCTAAACCCTTGTCTAAAAAAGTAAGTTCTTATAAATGCCCAAACCGGTCTTATGTAAAGATGGGTCCAGTTAACTTCCCAACTCAACCGTTTCTTTTCCTCCGCGTAAAGAGATGAATATCGATTCTGACGTTCAATATAATCTTCCATCCCGTCAAAGGAATAATGAAAAATAGGTCGATTTATGACGCCCCCTATTTCGTCTGGGATTAACCTTTCGTGCACCATGGACTCTGAAAATGAAACCCGATCCTTATCGTAAAGTCTGGATATTAAGTCGGGATACCAACCTGCATAACGCACCCAGCGATCAGCGATAAAGTTTTTTCTCGGGAACCGATAAAGCGAAAACTCTGGTTGCCCTGACAGCAACTCTTGAATCTCTACTGCACATTCGGAAGAAATTACCTCATCAGCATCAAGGTTTAGCACCCATCGATTAGTTGTCTTTGAAGCACAAAGATTTTTCTGCGGTCCATAACCTAACCAACTTTCTTGAAACACCTTATCAGTAAACTCACGGCAAATCTCCACTGTGCGATCGCTGCTAAAGGTGTCAACGATCACTATTTCATCAGCCCATTGAATGCTTTTCAAGCAACGTCTGATGTTTTTTTCTTCATTTTTGGTGATTATAGTAACTGAGATCTTATTCATGAAATACCTGTGCAAACAATCAATTTTTCAAATCAAGACCAACCTATCAACATATTTACTGATCCTAATTAGACTCATTTGCTAAAGCGAACGGATTATATCATTTTATTTATCATTCAACTCTAAGTGATTAATTTTTTTGGTTTTTTTTTAAATATGTTAGTATAGAATTAGCTTGTGTAAGGTCAAGAACAGGGACCTCTCGGCATTTATTTTTTTGCCTAATTCGGCCAAATGGAAACTATCCTTGAAAACATTATAGGTGTTATTGAAGCAGCCTGGTTTAAACTTGCTACCCTCTTGAACTTGGAAGGGATGGGAACCCTAGACTCCCTTAAACCGATTTTAGCTAATATTTTATCCGACCCCCTCCTCCTCGGGTTAACTTTGGCTGTTATTGCCATCATCCCATACACCATTTACAAAGTAAAAAATGCCTACGCCGAGAAAGAAAAACGACTGGATGCTTTACTGCGTGAGTTAGACGACGAAGAAAATAGTGAGGAAGCGGATACAAGCAAACCCCTGTTCGAAAACCAAAACACAAAAGATTCTAGTCCCGAGGAACCAGCTAATGAATCAGGCAGTGAAGCATATGGTGATGAATTCGAATCGCCAAGCTCGGAGAAAGTCACGGTTACCTCAGGAGACCTGAATCGAACCCCACAGGAAATATTTAAGAACCGAAGAATTTCAGACGACGATTTTGGTTGGGAAACCAGTGTCGAGGAGTGGGATGAACTTTATGATTATATTTCTAAACCATTCCAAACAGATAAACAGACGGCGGTTTCCTCGGGTAACGAAGCTCTTCCTGAATCGAAAGAAGAGCTCTCTACTGAACCTGTTCCAAAAGAAGAAATAACTGCAAGTATTGACCAGGCAACCGAAGCAACAACTGAAGTATCTGCAGACATTGATGAACTTGCCGATCAAATTATAGAAGAAGCTATTTCAAAAGACAAAACCACTGAAGAGTCTTCAAATATGGGTATCGATGAACTCGCCGAGCTCATCGAAGAAGAGGAAACAGTTTTAGATATTGACCAAACAAATGAAACATTAGCACCGAGAGAGGAAATAACCGTAGGCATTGACCCAACAACCGAATCAACGTCTGAAGAATCTTCAAATATTGGTATCGATGAACTCGCTGAACTTATTGAAGAAGAAGAGTTGAGTGCCTCTGCAGCAAAAGCTTCTACCGCTAGTATTCCAAGTACACTAGAGACAAAACCATTAAAATTTGATGAGGCAACCGATGGTATCTCCGCACCGGAGACCATATCTTCGTCTCCCGTTCCTCAACGTGTTGAATTAACCCTAGAAGATGTAGAATCTGCGCATGAACCAAAACCAGAATTGCAAACCATAGTCACTGAGTCGTCAAAACCAGACTCAGAAGCACCTTCTGCCGGGCCATTACTCAATAGTATGCTAAATTCTTCGATTTCAGCAAAAACCGATGCCCTAGTTAGCAGACTAAAAACATTTCAAGCTGAGCTGGAAACTCGCTTTCAGTCCCTAGAACAAGAGCCCGAAACTACAGCGGAAGCTACCCCGACCGAGACCCTCCGAAAAAGACAAGGGAATTATCAACCCGCCAAGGTGAGTTATAAAAGTAAACGAAAATCACGGTCGAACAAGGAATATTTACGTCAACTAGAATCATTTATCTTTATCGCAAGACAAAAAAGCAAGAGCACCGACGCATAACAGAAAAAACACCCCCATTACCAAGTATAAAAATGAAATATAAGCAGCCATGGCAACAAAAGTGAACATCATTCCAATAGGTGGAGGCAAAGGAGGTATTGGGAAAAGTGTGGTCTCCACCAACCTTGCCGTGGGGATAGCGCTTAGCGGGCAAAAGGTTGTTCTTATGGACGGTGATTTTGGTGCTTCCAATTTACACGCTCTACTTGGTATCAGCCACCCTCTGTATGGTTTTCAAGATTTGTTCGTCAACAACAAATCTCCGGACTCACTGTTAATAGAAACCGGGATAAGCAATCTCAAGTTTATAAGTAGTGCCGGTGATAATCCCGGAAGCGCAAATATCGATTCGGAACGAGTAAAAAAAATAATATCTTTCATCAAAAAACTTGATGCAGATACCGTCATACTAGATCTAGGACCGGGGACGAGCTTCAACGTGCTAGATTTTTTTAATATAAGCTCACAAGGCATCGTGATGAGTTCCCCTGAAACAACATCAGTCATGAAAACTTTTAGTTTTATTCGTTCTGCACTATTCAGGCGAATGAGTAGACAACTGAAAAACCTTTCCGCACTACAAAAGCTGGTAGACCACTCGAAACCATCCAAAACAGACTTGGAAACCTACACAGTAGCCACGCTAAGAGAAAATATTAAAAAAGTTGACGAAACACAAATCGAGAAACTCGACGAAATAATCAATGAGTTCAAACCTACAATCATCATAAACCGAGTCCGCAGTAAAAAAGATTTACTAGCAGGGAATAACCTGGTCAACTTGGTAAAAAAATACCTGGAGATAGAACTAAAATATATTGGGTATATTGTCGAAAGTGACGGAGTTAGAGAATCCGCTGAAGACATGGTTCCGTTTCTCATAAAAAATCCACAAAGCAAACCTTCGGAAAATCTTCAACAAATCATTGGGACATTGACCAACACGGACCTTCACCTGGTCAAGGAAGACGGAAGAATTTTCGTTTCAAAACAAGTTCGTCTTAATTCAGGCTGGGATGCTTAGCTCACCTCGCCAAACCTGATAACCCCCTCCAACACCTTGGCAGCCGTGTTAACAAAAATGCTAGGAAACCACCTTCAAAATATCTTACAGCTTAGCAAATCGCACAAGTCACAATTGTATGTTGTTGGAGGCACCCTAAGAGATCTTATATTAGGTCGCCAATGCTCCGACATCGACTTCGCCGTCAGCGGAGCTTCCATTCTAGCCACGCAATACGCACATGACACAAAATCTGCTCTTGTCCCGCTAGACACTACACCAGGTCGAGAAACGTTCCGAGTTGTCATCAAAAAAAATGTTCATTTTGATTTCTCTGAACTACAGGGAAATACTATCGAGTCTGACTTAAGTCAACGCGATTTTTCAATCAATGCCTTGGCAGTTTCTCTTCCAAATTTTATCAAAGGAACTAAAAAGTACATTGATCCTCATAATGGGGAAAGTGACATAAAAAATAAAGTCATACGCGTTCTTCCTGGACCTATATTTTCAAAAGATCCATTGCGAATGCTTCGCGCATTTCGTTTTATGAGCGTTCTGGAATTTCAAATCGAAAGCAACACTCTAAAAAAAATAAAAACTCTACGCCATAAAATCAATCAAGTCTCACCTGAGAGAATATGGAACGAGCTCAACCTTTTACTCAATTCTAAAAAAGCCAGTCCATCAATCCAAGCAATGGGCGACAGCGGATTATTGGAAAGCGTCCTCCCAGACCTCTACAAAAACAAACGGGCTCCATCTTGTTTAAGAATAATGAATCACGTGGAAAACCTAATGACAAACCCAAAACAAATAGGGGCAAAACCACTTACGGAAATAAAAAAGGTGCTGTTAAAAGAACCTCAATTAATACGACTCGGG
>ERZ651768.1908-NODE-1908-length-14922-cov-25.385450_pt1 | contig 14922 bp, 11 predicted proteins | sample MGYA00514754_ERZ651768 | MGnify/ENA metagenome assembly ERZ651768
AATTGAGCAACAATCTAAAGACCTATCGATGAAAAAACATGTGGCGGGGTTTTTGGTTCAGGCAATATTTGATAATTTTTCATATTGCTTCGCCCAAACAAATGAGGGTTTTTGGCAAATATGATCGGTTGTAACAAAGGCACAGACATTTTCCAGCGAGTTATTTCCACAGGTATCTGGACTACGATGCCGACAGCCATAGGTTTGGCAGGGCGAATCTTGAGGTTTTAAGGCGGCGTTGACGTCAACGTGTAAAAAATGCATCGGGAATTCTACCACTTAAGGGTGATTAAGGTGGGAATTTTTTCAAAATGAAAGCAAATTAACTAAATTCTTTTAAAGAATGGGGTTTTACTGACGCTTTGCAAAAGTTAAGTTAGTCCGCTGAGTAGGTTTCTTAGCTCTTCGTTGACCAAAAGAGGGTTGGTATTGCAGGGTAAAAACGTCAATCCTTCATTGGGAGCGGAAAAAGTTGCAACCCAAGAAACCGCCCCTACCTCACAAACGCCTCAGAAGCATTTCGTAGATATTCAGGTCTAAATCTGTACGGGTTTTACCTTATTCATAGAAGGGGGTTTGAGTCGTTACCTGATGATCAACCTGTCAATCGGGACTGGGAAAGGGGGGTTACTATCGGATTGACAAAAACGAAGGGCGTTGTAAAATGAATACGTTCCAATATTTATTGGAGGTTATTATGGGAGCTGAGAATCCACCTGTGCATTGATTCACATAAGACAAATTCAATCTTTATTCCGATATAAGTTGGAATACACCCGATCTTGACCGAATGACTTAAAAGACGGGTCAACAAAAGAGAATAAAAGCCCCACAACCCTGCAACGGGGTTGATGGGGCTTTTTGATTGGGGGTGGGTGTTGACCTTTCTCTTGTCTTATCTCAATTTTAAATAGAAATTTTTTTTGCTCTTATGAGGGTAACTAGATGAACAAAACATCGCACGCTTTTAAAGCATAAGAAAAATATTTTGTTTAATTTTAGAGCAATTATTTTTCTGAGTTAAACAATCATTTCGACTATTCCCTATAAATATCTGCGTTTAGAACCTTTTGTTAGTTTGGCATGAAATGTGTACTACTAAATTACTTTTGGTAAATGCAGAAAAAAAATTCTTAAATAATCAATGAGGAAGCTGGTCATGGATAATTTGATCCGCAGGCTTAATAAACTTAAGGGTGATAGCTATACCGGCACGGTCACCTTGGCGTTTCATAAAGGTTGCGTATCAAAAAAAATAAAGTTGGAGGTCACAGAGAATACGCACACAGACCGAAAAATCAATCTAGAGCAAAACCAAAAGGAAATAGCTAGCAGTTGAATATTTGATTGCGCCTATACATTAGGTGAATATTTGGGGACCAACCCGGAGCGGGAGGCCCCGAAATTGAAAATAACAAGGTCAAGGGACCAACGAAATACTCGATGCCCTGATCCAAGCGTTTTTTTTAATGCTTGAATCAGGGCATTTTTTTTCACAGCACCACAGTCATTTTTGATTATCCAAACCGTAAGGTATAGGGCTTACACTCAGAACCGTGACCTCTTTTGCCCACCCTTTGGCTTGTTTCCTCCCTTTCAAGCATTCTTTAATTGTTGATTGGGGGTCACGGTTTGGATAATCAAATACGCCCTTTTACCTTCATCATTTGAAAGTACACTTAAAACATGAACAAAATTGAAATTTTAAAATCTGAAAAAGATGGATTGAAAATCAAAGCCGACATACCTCGTATGGCTAAGGAAGGCTGGGAATCAATCAGTGAAGACGATATCCAGCGTCTCAAATGGTATGGCTTGTTTCTTCGTAATCCTACGCCAGGTTTTTTTATGCTCCGGGTTCGGATACCTAATGGGTTTTCAGTTTCATATCAAATAAGAGCTCTGTGTTTTATTGCTGAAACATTTGGTAACGGAATTATCGATATCACAACAAGACAGCAGGTTCAACTTCGCCAACTTAAAATTGAAAACGTGCCTGAAGTTTTCGATCTTCTCGAGGAGGCGGGCCTGACTTCAACACAGACCGGACTGGACAATGTGAGAAACATTATAGGCTGTCCGGTAGCGGGTTTGAACCCAAAAGAAAGGGTGAATCCTTATGCGCAAGTCAAAGCGTTGACCGAGCATATCTTAAATAACTCCGAGTTTTCAAACCTTCCACGAAAATTCAATGTCGCCATTAGCGGCTGTATGTCTGACTGTGTTCACGCTGAGACACAGGATCTAGCCCTGGTACCTGCGGTTCAGGAAAAGGGAGGCAATCGTGTTTATGGTTTCAACGTTTTGGTAGGAGGGAAGTTGGGTTCTGGTGGTTATCGCATTGCTACCTCGCTGGATGTTTTTGTTTCACCTGAGGAAGTTGTGGAAGTGTGCTCGGCAATAATTCTTTTGTACCGAGATCACGGGAGCAGGGAAGCTCGTAATAAAAACAGGTTGGCTTTTCTCATAGAAGACTGGGGCGAGGAAAAATTTAGAAAAGCCTTGGAAGAAAGATTGGGGAAATCCCTTTCTTCAGGCGGAGTGGATTTAAGAGAAAATGAAAAATCCGAACATATTGGAATCTATCGCCAGAAGCAACCTTTGATGAACTATGTGGGTCTAAAGATTCCCGTAGGGCGAATACATTCCAAAAAACTTGATGGCATGGCACGACTTGCGGAAAAGTATGGCAACGGAGAAGTCCGATTTTCCCATTCCAATTCCCTCGTTATCCCTCATGTGTCGGATGACAAACTGGGAGACATGCTGGAAGAAGATCTTGTAAAGGAATTTACTTATCATCCATCCAGTATCATGCGCGGGTTGGTGAGTTGTGTGGGGAGTGACTACTGTAACCTCGCTGCTATTGAAACTAAATCGCAAGCTTTGCAGGTTGCAGTTGAGCTTGAGGGCAAACTTCCAGAAGCCGCCCCGATCACCATGCACTGGTCAGGATGCCCAGCCGGATGCGGTAATCACTTAGTGGCCGATATCGGACTCTTGGGAAAAAAAATTAAGCGCGGAGATGAAGTGATTGAAGCAGTCGATATTTATATGGGGGGTCGGACGGGCACTCACCCCAAGCTGGCAACAAAAGTCATGGAAGATGTGCCTTGTGAACAGTTGGCAAAAGTTCTTGAATTTGTCACTCCATATCATACACGGCAAAAGATGCATCCGATTAAGGGGAAAAAATATAGCAAGAACTGGAAGCAAGCGTCCCTTGAGTCGGCACAGAAGCAGGTAAAACAGATTGAAGATTCCATTCTTGAAACAAAAGCTTCTCATTAGAGGAGTTATTATAAAAAGGAAATTAAGTCATGTTTAAAAACGAAATGCAAAAAATAACAGATGCTTCCCTAAAGAAGATCGAGTTCATGAAAAAATCGCCCTTGGGCTATATCATCTTGTCTGCACTAGCTGGGGTCTATCTGGGGTTTGGCATCACCCTGATTTTTTCGGTAGGCGGACCGATTGCCGACACGGGCGGTGGGGCGTATTTGAAGCTGATCATGGGTGCCTCTTTCGGTATTGCTTTGAGTCTGGTCATTTTCGCTGGGTCGGAGCTATTTACCGGCAACAATATGATTTTTGCCATTAGCGGGTTGGCTAAACGAGTAGGTGTAGGCCCGATAGTTATACTATTCACCATGTGCTTCATCGGTAATTTCATTGGCTCGGCATTTATCGGTTGGTTGGTAGTGCAAGGCGATAGCTTGCCTCAAGCCTCGCAAGCACTGGTGCTTAAAGTTGCGGCGATGAAAATGGGGCTTGGCGCCAAGGAAGCTTTTCTAAGAGGAGTATTGTGCAATTGGCTGGTTTGTCTGGCGGTATGGCTTTCCTTGCGGATGCAGAGTGAAACCGCAAAACTTATCATGATTTTCTGGTGCCTGTTTGCTTTCATCGCAAGCGGATTCGAGCACAGCATAGCTAATCAGAGTTTATTAAGCATGGCGATGTTCCTGCCCCACGGAGCGGAAATTTCACTCAATGGGTTTTTCCATAACCAGGTTTTTGTCACCCTGGGGAATTTGGTCGGTGGAGGCGCTTTTGTAGGCTTGGTGTATTGGCTGGCCACTCCCAGCATGCAGACGGAAGCAGGGCACAGTTTGCAGGCAGAGTTTGTAACTGCGAAAGAATAAAACAATGGGTTACGGTTGATACCGTAGCCCAATTTTTTTTCTTGTCACTTTTTTATATTTCCAGATTGGTAATTTCCTCTGTAACTTTAAAATCGTATTCTGGGTATTCATATATCGGCATGCGGGGTTCTGTTTCACCAAGAGAATAACCCCAGATACTTTCGTATTCTGAAACATATTCGCCCATCTCCTCAAGATGTCCCAGATATTCACTTATAGATTTAGACTCAATGATAACCACCTTTCCCATTTTTTTAATTATGGGGCTGTGAGATCTTGTTGAGTCATGTTCAAACTCTAGAATGCGGCGGCCATAACGTGTGATGCCTATTACCCGGAATGACAAACTCTTCCCGACACCCGGTAAATTCAAGATATTACGATCTGTAGACAGGAACGGCAAATCAGCCGACTGAAGTAACTCCTCAATATTTTCTACCATCTTTTCAGCTTCGAGCGGGAAACGGCGAATTCTTGAATGATGTTTTTCGGGAAGGATGCCGAAAGCCTTCTCTTCCATCTGTTCTTGGACGGCACGGGCATTGGTGGCAAAATTATGTTGGTTTTCCATATAACCTTTAATCGAAAATGTGTAATAGCCCAGTACCCCGATTTCATTTAAAACTTGCCGAAGTTTGGCGGTGTGACCTCTGCGTGATGACGCTGTCGTCAAAACATGTTGGTTGGTTACGGTCCACCCCGCGGAAATGAGTTTTAAAATTCCCTCACGAGCTTCCGGGGTTACTTCCATGGCGGATTCAAAGTGAGTTTGCACCAGAAATTGCTTAACACCAATCTTTGAAGCCTTGAGCTTAAACTCCGCCAATATCATAGTAAGTTCATCTGTAATCCTTTGGGGGATATATACAGGAAGGCGCGTTCCCAGACGTACCCGTACCAATTCGGCATACTTTTCGCCGTCTTTTCTTGATTTGTTAGACTCTATTTTGCGAGCAGCCATTTGATAAATAGCTTCTAACACCTCTTGGAGAGATTTGTCTGAACTCATTAATGCGTCGCCCCCGGTAATTAAAATGTCCCGGAGTTGCGAATCGTTTTCAAAATAATCCATCAAGCGCTTTAATTTTTCAGGCCAAGTCTCTTTGGGTTGCAGTTTATCCAGGTTAAAATTGAGATGGCCGCTTTGAAAATCGTACATGCGCTGACAGGATTGGCATAGTCCGCCACACGCCCGTCCCACCGTATCCGGAATTAAAATGGCCACTTCAGGATAGCGCCGATGAACATTGTTATGAGTAGGCAAGAGCCATCCAGCAGCATTAGGCTTGCCAGGTTCAACTTTATCCTCCTTCTCCCAAGCAACGATACTGCCAAATTCGTCGATCAGCTGTTTGCTGTAAATGACATAATCCCTGATCGCCAGGTCGGCCCCTATAGCAAAGTAGGGAACCCGTACGTGGAGCAGTGAAAGATAATAGGGATTTATGAAGAAGGGAATACCCGCTTTTTCGGCGCGTTTTAAGTTTTTCATTGTATCGGGGTCGAGGGAAAAATCGAGCATCTCATTAAGCAGATCTGGGGAACGGATAGCAAAGTTTAGATGAAAGTGATTGGTGTCCCACCACTCAAGAGCCGTAGAATACTTATTCGCTCGTGACATGTCCGGTTTAAACTTGAAACTTCTGCTGGATATTTCTCCCTTGTCAATGCAATCGATGATGATATTTAATATCCGCTTTTTGTTTTCCTCTCTCAATTGCATAATGTGTGGATCCAGACCTGATGGCCAGCGAGCCATCCATTCTTCCATCTGATCCTTATCAGGCAATTTGCGTTCCAGTTTTCCGCTTAACTGTCTGAACAAATGAATCATGTCTTCAAAAAAATAGGGCTTGGCTCCGCCTACACCATTTCTTACCGCCAACCAGATCATCTTGATAGGATTGTTTATCGCAACCTCTCCTCTTAAATTCAAATCTTCAAATTCCCTTCCCGCGCTATCAATGTAATCCAATAGCCTGATAGCTGCATAGTCGCACCATTTTAAAGACTCGAAGATCTTGCGACCTTCATGTTCACTTTTGTAAAATTTCAATGCTTCGGTGCTATTTTTCAAGATACTCATTATCCAATTTCTTACACCCTCGAGTGCTTCGATCTCGTTACTGGAGCCCTGCATAATTTCTTCAAGTTTATGGTTTTCTGTAAGAAGCTGCTTCAGAAGTTTATGTGACCTAACGCTGATAGCAATTTTATCAAGTTCCAAAATATCGTGAAAAACATCATCATGCCTTCTGCGGGAAGGTTCTGCTTTTGTGTTAAGCATATGAAATTCCTTTAAAACTGTTTTCAAGGTTTTGTTGGCGCGTGGTAGAACTGATCAATGAAAAAAAGAATTTGACCTTCTTTAAAAGAGTTAATTTTAAAAGTTTATTCCCTTGATTCGTTCATGAACAAAATTAATCTTAAATTAAAGGAAGTATATTGAAATGAACTGATCTTTATTCATACTTTTTTTGGGAGCAATGAAATATGTTTCATGTTTTTGGTCTTGATCAGTCTAATAAGGGAATAAATTTTTTAAATTAGCTCTCTTAATATATAGAAAGGGGGCAATCATGTTTAATATAACTGTGGTCGTCTTTTCGTTGGTAATTGGTGCGTTAGCACACAAGTTATACTTGGAAAACAAAATGGCAAAGAAAAGAAGAAAACGGATTCGAACCGTTATTGGCAAAGGGAGTAAGTCAAAAAGGTATCGATATAATGGGCTTGCAAAGTCATCTTAATCCTAGGCGACTTCATTAAGCGCATTTTTTTACTTTCATCAAAAGAAACTGCAACACCCTCACCAAATATACTGATTTAGCTTTAACGAAGTCGTCATAAAGAGAAGGTGCAGTCATGGTATATATATTTGCCGTAATATTTTCATTAGCAGTTAGTTATGTTACATACAAAATTTATTTCGATAGTTAACCTTCTTTTTGAAGCCCCTATCGCTCAGTAAGGGCGGGGGTATATAGAAAGACTTTTTTGTGAAAGGAAAATGAAGGTTGAATTAAATTTAACGCGGAATATAGAACCAGCAAACAATCGCTATGCCCAAAATCCCTAGATATAAGTTTGTAATACCGTTCAAAATGGCAAGAGACAAGACAATAAAAGTAATGATGAGAAGAATTATCTTAAGAACGCGATGGTCATAAAACATCCTGGGAACACGCATGGTCTTTACCTCCCTCTCCCGCACTAGCTAAATAACTTTACTCATTCCACACCCCATGCTGATGAGTTTTATCCATTAAGGTTTAGTGTAAGAAGCAGTGTGGAGATTGGTCAACCCACCCATGAAGAAAATGGAAACCCGGCTAGGGGACGTGCTTCACGAATGGGTCACCGTACCCCCTAACAGGAATGGTGCAGAGATCGGTACACCTCCCACTCGGAGACCAAATATTAAGATTAAGAAGTTTCTATAATTATTCCCTAAAAGTGAGACTTAATTTTAGTCGGCGGACATTTTTTTTATTTCAAAGCCACTTTTAATTTTCAGATCTTGTGCACGTGCTTTGTGTTTTTTTAAATGTTTCTCGATTTTTTTTAAAACACCGTCCATCGATGTATAGAGGTCTTCTGTCTCATCGCATGCATGCAACGTAACCCCATTTGTTTTAATAGTAACGTCAGCAATATGGCGATTTTTTTTTACACAGAGAGATATGCGCATCCCGGTGCTTTCATCCGCATTCGGAAATATTTTATTTATTTTGTTATCTAAATGACCTTTTATCGCATCAGTTAATTTAATATTTTTTCCTATTACCTGAAACTTCATGTTACACCTTTCGGATTTATGCTTTGTTAAGATAGAAAAACTAGCCAAGATATTCTATAAAAACATCGGACATTTTGAAGGGGTGTCATGGAGGAAATATTTTTTAACTGGGAATAATTGAACTACAAAAAGAATCCAACATATACAAAGGAGTGACGGGAGCACAGTACATTTTAACAGGGAAGAGAGGATGGTATGGAGAGATACCCAAGGTTATTCATACAAACAGCGCTTATTTATTTATTAATTGGTGTGATCCTTGGCGTTGTCATTGGTACGGACCCTATGCTTGCCGTGCGGTTCCGTTTCGTGCATATCCATCTTAATCTATTGGGTTTCATGGTTATGATTATTGCTGGCGTCGCTTATCACGTGCTGCCGCGCTTTACTGCGCGCACTATGCCTTGGCCTGCGGGGGTCAAGTACCACTTCTATCTCCAAAACATTGGGTTACTGGGGATGCTTGGCATGAAGTTGACGGACGACATTTGGACGGCTGGCGGGAAAACCATTTTTGTGCTGTTTGCGGTAGTCACTGCGAGCGGGTTATTCATCATGATTTGCAATCTGTTTTGTGTTTTGATGCCCAGAGGTTCTACTTGTGAGCATGCTAACGAGAGCCTGACGCGCCCCAGAAAGGCATGCGAGGAGGATTGTTCTGCATGACCTTCCCGCTAATCAGCAAGGTTGCGCCCAAGATTGTATAAATCATGGAGGTGGTTTTTCATTGCCGTCTCCTTGATAGGTCCGTCTGCCATGTGAATTGATACCTCCCGTGGTAGACGGGCTGCCGCATTTTCCCAAGACTTCTTTTTGCCTTTAACAACGATTACTCTGGCTTAAATATATTTCTCTTATCATAGGGAATAATACCACACCTGCTGGTATCTTATTTTATAGGTTAGGAAATAATTTCTATTTTACCTAGAGAGAGGGTGCACGTTATGGTGAAAAGACAACAAAAACTTTTTTGTGGAGTAATGGCTGGCCAGAAGTTGGGTCCTTGACAAGTCAGGTTTAAATCTCAATTACGCTTTTACAAAGTCCAACTTCTTCCAGTTTGATAAGGGATGAATTTGGGCTTTTTTTATGGGAAGAATTTGAAGCTAGTTTTTTTTGAAGAAAGGGGGCGATAAAAATGAAACGTTTCCTCTTTACAATAATACTTTGTTTTTGGTTTGTCTCTTCGTCTTCCCCTATCTGGGGATTCCCTTACCCTGTGGCAGAACCAGATATTCACACTTGTATAGGTTGGGATATCACCCATTCCGGTTTGCTGGTAGTTGGGTATGATTTGGACGGTTCTAAAAAACCGGATTATTTCACTTTAAGGATAATAATTAGTGCTTTTTTTTCTCCGGATTCCAAGGAATCCGTGGCTAAAAATTTCCCTGAGAAACATGTATTCTTTATTGATTACGAAAAAGATTACATGTTTTACATTGGAGCGTCTCATCCCATTTTCTATGCTTACGATTTTGATGAAGACGGTCACTTCGATCTTTTATTCAAGGATAAATTAGAAGATGGTATCAACGGCAACGAAGAATATTATGACAGCCCGTCAAAATATTATGATGGTTTGCCTAAAGAAGTCAGCTAGAGTTTTTTGGGAGAACTCCAGGTGGAATAATAAATAATAAGGTTGCTCAAAAGATCAACTATTCACATTTTGGTGCGTAATGCTTTGCAAGAGACTTGACCCGGTCCAGGTGTTCTTTCTCAGCTTTTTCCAGTTGAACCAATTGGGTTTTAATATCAATTTCATCACAGGCATCACCAAGCAGGCTATAAAACTCAGCCGAGACCTTTTCCGCTTCTACCGCAAAATCTAAAGCTTGTCCGACGCCCTGAAGCTTTGAAGCTTGATCCATGATTTTGTTGATGGGCGGGAAAATATCTGTTTTGAATTTATTGTCGAGTAATTCTCGGAGGTTTTGTTGGTTCTCCCACCCATATGCCCGATCATTTTTTTCATCTAAAATTTTCTTAAACTGCTCTTCATGTATAGCCTCTTCCGTGGCCATTACTTGCAGGAACTCTTTTGTCGCAGGATCGTCAATATGATCGCAAAGCTCTGAATAGAAAAACTTACCCTCACGCTCTATCTGAATCGAGGCTTTTAATAGTTCTTCGTTTGATATAAACATAAATTATCCAGGAAGATTTTCAGGTTCATGCACTGTCATGCCAAAATTTACTATCATTATCTTTAAAAATATAATTATAACCAAGTTCTTCCTTTAAATGATACTAGTTTTGATTTATTATTCCTTCAAAAAGCGTAATACATATTTTGTCGGTTGATATTCTACGAAAGCCGATAATTAAAAAGGGGGGCTGCCTTGGACTTTTTGGTTAAGTTTGCAGAAAATCTGTCGGATCGTGAGGGTCGAGATAAGTTTAAAAAATATCTTCTTCCGCATGCGGCAGTTATTTACAGGGCAGCATTTCGCTTATGCAAGACCAGCCATGGTGCTGAAGATTTAGTACAGGAAACATATTATTTAGCGTTAAAAAACTTTGACCAATTAAAGGATCGGGAAAAAAGTAAATATTGGTTATTTGCGATTCTAAGAAACGTGTTTCTCAAAGATATTGAAAAGAGCAAGCACAGGATTGAAATTGAATTTGAGTCAGTTTGTTACGCATTGCGTAACGACACCCACCTTGAAAATGAACTTTTGAAAGATGAGGTAAAAAATAATATTCAATCTGCCTTAAGCAAGTTGGATGGAAAGCTTCGCGAACCTATCCGGCTATTTTACTTCGAAGGTTTATCTTATCAGGAAATTTCCAAGACGCTCGATATTCCCATAGGGACCGTGATGTCAAGGATAGCTCGCGCCAAAGTTCACTTGAAACGAGATCTAGTGCGTACTGGTTTTTCCATTTTTCCACAAGATGAAACGCATAAAGTATTTTAATTATACTAACAAAGATCTTTGCCTCTAATTTTCACCTCAAGGTAAAAAAATTTTTCCGCTGTGTAAAATCGTTCCACTACGCTAGACCGCTTCTCTCCACTTTATTTATAAAATTTTTCTAAACATAAATTTTTAAGGGAATATTTATCCAGATTTCCTATCTAGTAATAGTATTGCGGGTAGATGGGAGTGTCTCTTTATCAGGATGCATTCTGGCTCTTAGTTAACTAACTAAAAAGTAATGTATTAGCTTCCTGATCCATGGCGGAGCTAATAAGAGAAAACAATGATATGAACGGGGAAGCTATGAAATCAAATACCAGCGTATGCAATAGCCGTTTGTTCTGCTCTCAGTGTAACGATGTGATCGAGTTTATGCATCCGATGTCTGAAAAACTCCAGTTCGAGGTGTGCGAGCAATATGGATTCACCCTCAAATCCAGCGTGATGTTGCTCAGCGGCGTTTGTCGAGGTTGTCTTTTAAAAACTGGTTTAATTCCTAAATCATAAGGAGAGTCTAATGATAATCAATAGCTTTACCAACACTTCGCGGGACATTAATAGGCGCGTAACAGTGATTTGTAGATTGTGGTATAGGCTAGTAGTTCTTACTCTGGCTCTTAGTTTAGGATTAGTAACGGATGTCGGCGCAGTTACATTTGATCATCAAACAAAGAAAGCACATGAGCGTCCGGCTTGGTTAGACAAGTTGGAAAATCAGATTAATTACGAAGAAATGATGAGCGGCATGGAGGGGCGCCAGGACCGCTTGGATAACACCTACCTGAAACTGATGGGACGCTTGCAGGGAAAAATCAAGGAGCATACGAGCCCAGCCTCTTCGGGTGGAGGGTTTCACGATTCCTGGTCGGCGCATCAACTCCAGCAAAGTTATCTGCTTGGACCTTCCGAAGCAGCAGAAAAAATATTTAAAGCTGCTCACTGTCCAAGTAATGCTCCCGTTAAAAAATATGATGTTACTGCGATTAACGTTGAAATCACCTTGAACCAGTGGGGTGACTATTATCCGGGTTACATGTATGTTTTAGATGAGAACATTGACCAGGTTAGAAAAGATGAAAAAATAAATGCAAAAGCCCGAGAAGATGAAAATGATCCGGGGACTATCTCCAATGGATTGCAGGGTGACGTCATTCAGCCTCTTGTTTTACGCGCCAACCAAGGCGATTGTGTAAGAATCCATTTTACAAACCAAGTTGAAGATGAAGATGCCGGATTTCAGGTGAATGGATCGGCAATGATCATCAGTTCCTCCGGGTTACCCGCTTCTGCGGCTTCTAAAGGTGCTATTACAGCATCTGGTGAATCTCAAGATTTTGAGTGGATGATTCCAATAGATGAGCAGGAAGGCAGTCACCTAATCCAGAGCCATGCAGGTCGTGACCCTTCTGCATTGGGCTTGATCGGTGCTTTTATAGTTGAGCCAATGGGTTCTAAGTATCTGGATCCATGGGATTCCAAGCCTACAGAAAGTGGTTGGGAGGTTATGATCACTAACGATGGGAAGATGGACTTTCGTGAGTTTGTTTTATTCTATCATGAGGTTGGAGATGAATCTTTCCGTCCACTTAACCGTTTTGGCGAGATGATTCCACAACGGGATCCTCTCACAGACGCCTACCGTCCATCAGCTCGCGCTATGAACTATCGTTCCGAGCCTTTTGGTATTAACAACCTCGCCCAGCAGGAAAAGAAATTTCACTACGAAGATGAATCGTTGTCCTACAGTTCCTATACTTTCGGGGATGCTCCGACAACAATTCCCCGTTCGTATCTGGGGGATCCGGCAAAGTTCCGCTTGATTCATGGTGGCGGCGAGGTGTTTCATTCACATCATCCGCATGGGGGCAGCATTCGCTGGACTCGTTCTCCAAACCGTGAAGTTTCATTGAATAATCTTACTAAGGCTGCATATGACGGGCCTGTCAAGTACCCGGTTGTTCGCACCACGTCAGACAGAGTTGATGTTGAAGTAATCGGTCCATCTGAAGCATTGGACCTTGAGACCGAGTGCGGTTCCGGACTATGTCAGCGTTTAGCGGGGGATTTTTTATTTCATTGCCATGTAGCACACCACTATGTCGCGGGCATGTGGGGCTACTGGCGGGTTTACAACACTCTTCAGAATGGGAACTATCCGTTCGGCAGTACCGATATTATGCGTCCGTTGGCAGAACTTCCTGATCGTAAGGGTCGTATCCCACAAGGGGTAAGCTCTGACAAGATTGCAGGTAAGACGATGGACTGGTTTGGTACCAAGTTCAAGGTGGTTAAGAAGGGGAAAAGTGACTGGACTAAGGATACCCGTGTCGTAAATATCAAGGACTGGGTTAAGTACATGCTGCCGCCTCAGGGTCGACCTGGTCATACCGATGACGAGAAGGGGCAGATTTTGTCCTATGACGGTTCGGTTTGGGACTACGCTTGGAAAGGGAATAAGGCGTTGTCCGAGCGGGAATCTACGGATAAAAATCCGAAGTTCAAGCCGCCTCATCCTGGCAAGCGGCATCCTATCCAATTCAGCCCATTGACCGGTAAACTGGCATGGCCTCACATGACGCCGCATTTTGGTAAGCGCGTTCCTTTCGCCCGTAACCATGGTGGTGCTCCCTGGTTGGAGCCTTTCCATATGCAGACCGACCCAGGGGTTATTACCAAGACGGAATCTGGTAGTGCGCGAAGTGGTCCCGATATGGAAAATACGGGTGGCGCCAAACCGGGTGAGCAGGGACGTTGGAGTTTGTGTCCTCCAGGCGCGGGTAGAAAACAGTATAATCTTCATTTCATCAACACGCCGATCGAACTTTCAGGTGCGATTGGCAAGACACCCCCGGTCATCGATAAGTACGGTCTCATTTATGTGATCGATGAAGATATGGCGGAGGTGAAGGCTGATCCAAAGAAGGCCATTCCACTTGTTATCCGTGCGAATGTTTACGACTGTGTGGATGTTCTCTTGACCAGTGAATGGGATGACGATGACTTCACTAACTTCCAGATGTCAAAAGTCAACATCCATCCACACTTTTTTCAGTTCGACAACCAGGCGTCGGATGGCGTTATCTCGGGTTTTTCTTATGACCAGTCCATGCGTTCATACTTGCAATTCGATAAGAAGATGAAGGACGGGCACCATGTGGGAATGCCTGTTCCAATGAACGCCAAGCTACTTAAATCGACTAAGTCCGGTGATAAGACGGTCGAGATTGAGATGGCGCATCACTCTACGCCGTTTCATGTTGGTGCCGATATCATTGTTGGTATCGAAGTTCCTAACGGTAAGGACGCTCGATGGATTAAATCGATTACGCCTGATCCTAATAAGGGTTTTGCGAAGGATCACAAATACAAGATTACATTTACTGAAGGTATGACCCATGCTCATAAGGCGGGTCAGATAGTCAGTACTGAGTACGTGCGTTACCGATGGTGGGTTGACGTTGACGTGGGTCTTGTGTTCTGGCATGACCATGCATTTGGTGCAACCACTTGGCCGCATGGTGGTATTGGTTCGACGATTGTTGAACCATGGGGGTCAACCTATCACGACCCGCAGACTGGAAAACAGATTCGCAGCGGGGTGGTAGCCGATATCCATGGTACGGAACCATTTGCTTATGGTAGAAATGGAAGTTTTCGTGAACTAGTCGCACAACTCCACGATACTGTTCCTCATACGGCTCAATTGGTAACGGCAGGAAATCCTCCGGGACTTTCTCGTGAGAATGCCATTGCAGCTGGTCAGTCCATTTCCTTTCAGATGCCTACAACTATGTTGGAAGTTGCCTTCCCGCATCTGAACGGTGGCACGCATACCTCAGGTGGCGGGTTCAACTTCCGTGCGGCTTCTCTTTCCGCGCGATTGAGGAGCAACCCTGATCCTTCCAAGCTTTTCAGCAGCAAGGTGCATGGTGATCCGTCCACTCCGATGTTGCGTGCTTATTTAGGTGACAGTGTTGTGTTCCGTATTCTTCATGGAATGATGAATGAAACTCATACCTTTGTTGTTTCCGGTCACGGGTACCGTCCCGAG
>ERZ651768.1909-NODE-1909-length-14922-cov-11.973122_pt1 | contig 14922 bp, 11 predicted proteins | sample MGYA00514754_ERZ651768 | MGnify/ENA metagenome assembly ERZ651768
TCAAACCCAAAATTTTCAGACAATGAAAAAAGCGTTACTTTTATATCAGGCGGAAATATCTATAGGTGGGCCATGGCTGCCGGGAGCGTTACACAGATTACCAACTTTCGGGAAGGGGAAGAAAAAAGTGAAGACAAAGAACCCAAGACAGAACACGAAAAATGGTTGAAGCAGGAAGAGCTGAAACTCATAGGTATTTTGGAAAAGAGAAAAACCAAACGTGAAAAAAGAAAAGAGATGGAAGATGCTGAAGAGCCTAAGCGACCGCTGGAGATATTCTTTGGCAGTAAGGTGGTTCAGAATGTTCAATTAAGCCCGGATGGAAATTATGTCACCTTTCAGCTCCACAAAGCGGCAAAGGATGCCAAGCGCACTATTGTCCCCAGTTACGTAGCAGAGACCGGCTTCACGGAAGATCTTAACGCTCGGGACAAAGTGGGTCGCCCCAACGGCACTTATGAGCTGGGTATTTACAACATTCTTGCTGATACTGTCATGTATGTAGCGATTGACAGCCTTCCGGGAATCTTTGACCGCCCGCAATTCACGGAACTTGAAGAGTCAGATAAATCGAAAAAGAGAGAGGTCTTTTTCTCGAATTCTGTCTGGTCTGATAATGGTAAGCAGTGCGCAACGGTTCTGCAATCACTGGACAATAAAGACCGATGGATTGTGGCTCTGGATCTCACCTCAGCCAACTTGAAGCTGCTGGATCATCAACACGATGACGCCTGGGTTGGCGGGCCGGGTATCCGTCGGTGGCGCGGTGCCGTCAGTATCGGCTGGACGCCCGACAACAAGAAGTTTTGGTTCCAGTCAGAAGCCACCGGCTACTCTCACCTTTACACGGTGGATGCGGCAACGGGCGAAAAAACCCAACTGACAAAAGGTGAATTCGAAGTGAGGGATGTTCGCATCTCTAAGGACAAGAAATGGTGGTACTTTCGCTCCAATGAAGTACATCCAGGCGAACTTCATCTTTACAGAATGAAAATAGGCGGCGGAAAATGGGAGCAAATAACAACTATGACCGGTAACAATGACGGGGTCTTTTCTCCGGATGAAAAAACTGTCGCCATCCGTCACTCTTATAGCAATCGCCCTTGGGACCTATTCGTCATGAAAAACAAACCCAAAGCTAAGGCGGTACGCCTGACCGATTCTCAGACCGATGAGTGGAAGGGTTATCCGTGGCGCGATCCTGAGATTATCACTTTCTCCGCTGAAGACGGGGCTGAGATCTATGCCCGTCTTTACAAGCCGGAAAAACCAAAAGAAAATGGCCCTGCTGTCATCTTTGTGCATGGTGCCGGCTATCTGCAGAATGTCCACAAATGGTGGAGCAGTTACTATAGGGAATTCATGTTCCACAATTTGCTGGTTGATTATGGTTACACCGTTCTGGATATTGATTATCGTGGAAGCGCTGGTTACGGCCGAGACTGGCGGACAGCCATCTATCGCTACATGGGCGGTAAAGACCTCAGTGATCAAGTAGACGGGGCAAAATTGCTCGTTGAAAAGTTCAACGTCGATCCAAAACGTATAGGCATTTACGGCGGTTCATATGGTGGCTTTATCACGCTAATGGCCATGTTCACCGAACCGGGTGTATTTGCTGCTGGGGCCTCACTCCGTCCTGTAACCGATTGGGCTCATTATAATCACCCCTACACCTCCAACATTTTGAACATCCCGCAAGCTGATAGCCTAGCTTATGTGAGGAGTTCACCCATTTACCACGCTGAAGGTTTGGAAGGTGCATTACTGATGTGCCACGGTATGATAGATACTAATGTTCACTTCCAGGATGTAGTAAGACTCTCACAACGCCTAATAGAATTAGGGAAAGAAAACTGGGAAGTTGCTATCTATCCACTTGAAGGCCACGGCTTCCGTGAACCGAGCAGTTGGACTGATGAGTACAGACGAATCTTTAAACTTTTCGAGACGCATCTGAAATAATCCCTAGCTATTTGCAAAGATGCACTTTTCAGGTAAAGGAAGCTAAATTCTAGTGATATCAATGAAACTCGCACCTTCACTCAAATCAATCTTCCTTGCACTGGTTATCATTTCAACTGGCTCGGCGCAAGTAAGTAAGGGAATACTATCAACTTTGAAAATTCAAGGTGGCTTAGGCATCCATCAGACAGAGACCATTGAACATTTGTTGTCACTGCTTGGAGAAAACGGTTTCGCAAGCAGCAAAACTTCACCCCACCCTCTTTACATTGAAGAAACAAGAATATATCCTTTTAATGATCCAGCCTCTAAAGAAAATGCTTTTATACAACTTGAATTGGCCCCAACTAATTTCTTAGTGGCAGGAGTGGGGATTCAAAGTGATCGTTTTGGTAATGTAAATGGCCGAACACCCCAAGATGAATTTGCTTCTCTTAGCTATAGAATAAAATCTCAATATATTTTCGGCGGGCTTTTTATTCCACTTGGCGGTGCATTTACTGCTCGTGGAAACCTGGGTATTTCATTAAACAATGTTTTTTATGAACTGGATATTCGGGATGGGTACTCACCAACTGAAGTACCAGGAACTTTAGCTGGGGGCATGTTGATGGCTGGCCTGGATTATACCCTTTCACAGCTGGCAGCAATTGGCCTAATGGTGCGCTACCATGCAATACCTGATTTTAAAATACCTGAGATAGAATGGTCATTTTTTGGTAATCAGCTAAGCCTACCGGCTCACAATATGCCAATAGCCAGTCTGGATATTAATCTTGCAGTCAAGCTTTCCATTTATTAGTTAGTCTCGCCCGTTTTGGAACTTAGGTGACTGACCTCCTTGTCACTTCACGCTGGAGTATATACATTCACCTGTTGCACAATCATTTTTCAAGGAGTCGCACGATGAAAAAGTTGCTGTCCACATTTCTGTTTTCCCTGATCCTGACCGGAATAGCCTTCGCCGGAAACAGTGACGTCTTCACTCTGGGGGAATTCTTTGAACTAGAATATGCCTCAGATCCTCAAATCTCGCCTGAAGGCAAACGGGTTGTATACGTCAGGAATTTCGCTGATATCATGACCGACCAACGCTATTCCAACCTTTGGATCATCAACAGAGACGGAAGTAATCACAGACCACTTACCACAGGGCACCGGAATGACAGATCGCCTCGATGGTCTCCGGACGGCACCAAACTTATCTATGTATCAAACATGGAAGGTTCCTCTGAAGTCTACATGCGCTGGATGGACACAGGTCAGACTGCCCGGCTCACAAATGTCCAATATTCACCGGGAAACATTGAATGGTCACTTGACGGAAAAATGATCGCATTTACCATGTTTGTGAAATCACCTCCATCCGAGCCCGCAGAAATGCCTGAAAAACCGGAAGGGGCCAAATGGGCTGACCCGACCAAGGTGATCGAAAAAATGATCTACCGTGCCGACGGGTCTGGATACCGGGAAAATGGTTTTACCCATATTTTTACGCTTCCTGAGGATGGCGGCACTCCCCGTCAAATTACGTCTGGTGACTATCATCACGGTGGACAGCTTCAGTGGGTTCCCGATGGGAAAAAAATTATCTTTTCAGCCAACCGTCGCACCGACTGGGAATATGAACCAAATGATTCGGATCTGTACGAAATTTCAGTGGCGGACGGCTCACTCAGACAAATTACCAAAAGACAAGGGCCGGACAATTCACCAATTCTTTCTCCCGATGGGAAAAAGATTGCCTACACAGGTTACGATGACCGGTACCAGGGTTATCAGGTAACTCACCTTTATACAGTGAACAGAGATGGCAGTAACTCAAAAATGGTCACACAGTCTCTGGATCGCTCTATAGGAAGTCCCATCTGGAGTAGAGATGGGAAAGGTGTCTATGTCTCTTACAACGATAAAGGTAATGGGAAAGTGGCTTATGCCCCTGTTAAGGGGAAAATAAAACTTGTCACCAATAACCTTGGTGGTACTTCCATCGGTAGACCTTATTCCAGCGGTTCATTTACTGTGGCGAAAGATGGTAACATTGCTTATACCACTTCCCGTCCTGATCGCCCTGCTGATATAGCCATTGTCGGTATGAAAGGCGGGACACCAATGAAGATTACCTCTTTGAATGATGACCTTTTTGGACACAAAGAACTGGCAGCAGTGGAGGAAATCTGGTACAAATCATCACATGACGGTCGTGATATTCAAGGGTGGATCACAAAACCGCCCGGTTTTGACCCAAAGATAAAGTATCCTCTGATTCTAGAGATTCACGGGGGACCTTTCGCTAACTATGGTGATAGGTTCTCTGCGGAGATACAGGCTTTTGCCGCTAAAGGTTATGTTATACTTTACACCAATCCCCGCGGCAGCACCAGTTATGGTGAAGAGTTCGGTAATCTCATTCACCATGCTTATCCAGGTGATGATTTCTTCGATCTTATGTCCGGTGTGGACGCCGTTATCGCCAAGGGCTATATTGATGAAAATAACCTTTTCGTTACAGGCGGCAGTGGAGGCGGTGTTCTCACCGCATGGTTGGTTGGCCGGACGGATCGGTTCGCCGCCGCTGTCTCAGCGAAACCGGTTATTAACTGGCACAGTTTTGTTCTCACCGCTGACAGTTACGGGTTTTTTACCAAGTATTGGTTCCCGGATTTCCCCTGGAATATCCCCGATCACTATCATAAAAGGTCACCTCTCTCTCTTGTAGGCAATGTCACCACACCTACCATGCTACTTACGGGCGAGGCTGATTATCGCACGCCAATATCTGAGTCTGAACAGTATTATCAAGCTCTTAAGCTCAGGAAAGTTGATACCAAGCTTGTACGAATTCCCGGTGCTTCTCACGGGATTTATCGTCGACCAAGCCAGCACATTGCGAAAGTTGCTGAAATCCTTGAATGGTTTGAGAAATACAGGAAAGAATAATCGGATAGAACTGAAAATAGTGACATTCGTCACGATTATATTTGACGTTAATGCCTACATTGAAAGTTAAGTTTTTTCCAAAAGTGTCTCGGTGAGATACCGCACATTATTTATACTTAGTCTTCTTTTTTTTTCGCCATCTTATTCCCAAAATATTGATCCCTGTATTCAAGCACAGCAGGATGCAAAAGATGCTGTATGGCGTCCAGGGTGGTGGGCCGGCGGGTTCCTAGGCAATTATTTTGTTCCTTACGGCACCATAGCAGTAGCGTTTTTCTATGCACCACAACCAGCATCTGTTTCATATTTAGATTCTCTGGATCAGAGCAAATATCAATACTGCTTCGGGAGGGCCGTGAAAAAAACGCAACTTCAACATCAGGCCATAGGGTTCATGGGGTTGATGATTACCTATGCCATACTGAATTACGCAAGAAACATGATATGGGAAATGCCAGATCAAGGCGAGGCGCCTTTCACTTTGCCTAAAGAAAGATCCTTTTTTTATTACGTAGGAGGATTAACACTTTCTCTCGAATTGATAAAATCCTTGAATTCTGAAAAAAGTGAGCTTTATGCACAGGAAAAGACCAAAACGCCGAATACTGAAATGTGCAATATATACGGTAAAATAAAAATTGTGTTCGGTGGAGAGGACTACAGGGTGAGAAAAGTTGATTCAGGCGAATGGGAAGATCTCCGAGTAAAATATGTTTCAGAAGAAATGGCCGATAGGCCAGGGCGTTGGACTGTTGTAGAGAGCAATGAAGATTTCAAGATAAGATTTGTGGAAAAAGGAGAAGATTTTATTATTCGCGAAGTGAGTGTCCGTGAAGGCTGTCTCATTGATGATTCTAAAGAAAAACCTTGACATCCCTTTGTTACAGTCAGTAAACTCGTTTGGAATAATGAAAAAACTCATACTACTCCCTGCAATAATGCTTCTCTTGACTACTCAGGCCTGCTACACACAGTTAGCTTGGTTCCACATGCCAGAGCCTGAGGAAGAGACCTTATATGGCGAAAGTGATACTTACGGTCTTTCAGACATTGAAAGATCTTCCGATTTTGAACCTTATCTGGGTAGTACTTACAACGGACGGCGTTATTACGGTTACGATCCATCTTTTTGGTCAAATTATGGTTATAACGGTTCCCCTTTCAGCCTATATTCTCCTTACAACTCCTACTCATGGTACCCCTACTATAATTCAGGATATAATTATGGATTAACGACATCCGTTATTGTAAATGAGAACAATGTTCGGGATCGTCGTAATTGGGATCGTCGCGGAAACGAATCATCAGGCCAGTCCAATTTGATCATAAGACGCGAGCCACCTCTGGCAGCCGTTACCGCAAAACCAATTAGAAATCAATTGCCTATTCCCAACTACAACACTTTGGTGAATTACCAGAAACGGTGGGATGTGTCAAACAGCGATTATAACAGGCCCTCTTATAGAAGTTCATCTTCTTCGAGGTCTGGCGGATCCAATTCTTCAAGTGGTAGATCTTTTAGTAGTGGCTCTTCAAGCTCTTCATCTGGAACAAGCTCCAGTTCCTCTTCCGGCGGCCGGGTAACACGCCGTCGGTAATCTTCCTCGCCTTTATCAGAATAAAGTTTATGCACAACTGGGCATGGCCCTGTCTGGTTGTTACGACTATATTAATTGTTAGTTATCCAACTACAGTCCAATCCCAAACAGCGGCTGATGCAATCCGAATAATCAATAACGAAACTGGATTTGGCGCCAGAGCTATGGCCATGGGTGGGGCCTATACGGCTGTGGCTAACGATTTTTCCGCCATCTACTGGAATCCCGCCGGCCTTGCATCCATACCAGGCGGTAGCATTTTTGTAGAAGGTGGCAGAGACATCTTGACCAATAATGTCCATTATATGAGCGGAACAACTCCTAACACTGATGAAAACAACTTTCTCGGCGCGGTGGGCCTGGTGGCAGCAGTGCCTACTGTAAGAGGTAGTTTTGTCATTGCTGTAGGAATCAACCGGATCGCCAGTTATGATAACTATCTTAATTTTTCGGGATTCAGTAACGTGGACAACGGTCTGGGTTTCACATTTATTGAAAACGAACAGGAGGTTGTCTATCCATTCAGTGCGAACGTACTCCGGGAAGAAGAAGTGCGTAGTACGGGAGGAATCGATCAAATCTCTTTTGGAATGGGTGTAGCACTGTCTCCAAGAACCACAGCTGGACTCTCCTTTTCTTCTCTTGGAAACACAGAAGAATACAGGTTCCTCTTCACTCAAGAGGATTCAGAAAATAATTATCAAACTTTCCCCGCTGATTTCGATCACTATAAAGTCACTCAGAACCTTTCACTAGAAGGGACCGCAATACAGTTCAAAGGTGGCATCATGACGGCCCTCTCTCGCAGTATTAAAGTGGGGCTGTCACTTGCACTCCCTTCAACTTTTGAAATAACAGAACAACATTATATAAGAGAGACATTGACTTTTGATGACGGAACAAAGTCTGACACCACTACGGCTGGCTTTTGGGAATACAAAGTCAAAACTCCTATGATCTTAGATGGTGGCCTCTCATTATCGAACCAGTCATTCACCATTGCCTCATCGATCCGCTTTCGGGACTGGTCCAGCACCAGTTTCGATCTCAAAGAAATTCCCTCTGATTCAGATTTATACCAAGATCTTGATACTGAGAATCAAATTCTATCATCTGATTATGAACCAACTGTAGAATTGCATATTGGTGGAGAATATGTTCTCCGAATTGGCGGTTTGGCAGTCAGTTTTCGAGGAGGTTATTCAACATATCCTTCTCCATTCTTCTCTCAATCAAATCCGGATCGCGATTTCTTAACGGGAGGAGTTGCTATTTCACCCACGCAGCGTTTTATCATTAACTGCACTTTTCTTAATTCATCGTGGGACAGAGAATCTTCTGACAGCTATACACCTTCGGGGACGATTGAAGAGTTAATTAGCACAACTATCATAATTAATGCTACATTCAGGATATGATATATAAAACATTGAGATAATATTCACACATTGTGTATAAACATAACAAAAGGTTGATCCATAAGCATTATTGTAAGTTTTACAGAGGGGGAGACAGTTAATGGTTAAAAACAATTCGTTTATTCGATTATTCACAATAGTTGTATTATTGTCCGGTTTAACGGCTGCCAACGACCGTGCCATAAAGAAAGCTGTTAAGAAGTATACACCAACAATCCTCGAACTGCGTCATCGGATACATCAAAACCCTGAACTGGGTAACAGAGAGTTCAAGACAGCCGAAATGGTGGCAAATCATCTGAAGAGTCTAGGGATGGAAGTGACGACCGGGGTCGCCCACACAGGTGTTATTGGGCTTCTGAAGGGCGGCAAGCCAGGCCCCGTTGTGGGCGTAAGAGCTGACATGGATGCCCTCCCAGTTACAGAGAACACCGATCTTCCATTCAAATCCACCGTAAGGGCAACTTATCTTGGTAAAGATGTGGGTGTCATGCACGCTTGCGGACACGATATCCATACCTCTGTACAACTTGGCGTGGCATCTGTCTTGGCATCCATAAAGAGAGACCTCCCCGGAACCGTAAAATTCATTTTCCAACCCGCCGAAGAAGGGCCTCCACCAGGTGAAGAAGGCGGCGCTGATTTAATGGTTCGTGAAAACACCATGGAAAATCCCCGGCCTGTGGCTGTTTTCGGCCTTCACTCTCTTGCCAGCATGGAAGTTGGAAAAATAGGATATACCTCTGGTCCATCTTTTGCCGCGGTTGATCAATTCATCGCAATAGTCAAAGGAAAGCAGGCCCACGGCGCCCATCCCGATGAATCTATCGATCCTGTGGTTATGGCTTCTGAGATTGTAACAGCTTTTCAGACAATCCGCTCAAGATCACTGAACCCCCTGGAGCCCAGTGTTGTCACCGTCGGAATTATACGGGGCGGAGAGCGTTTTAACATTATCCCGGCTGAAGTCCATTTGGAAGGAACGGTCCGGACATACAGCAAAAAGACCAGGGATGGTGTTGAAAGAAGAATGGGTGAAATCCTCAAAGGTATAACCTCGGCCTATGGAGGATCTTATGAACTGGATTACAACCGGGGCACCCCAGCCACCATCAACAATCCAGCTCTGACCACTCAAGTGGTGCCCAGTCTCGAACGCGCCATAGGTAAGGAGAATGTCATGGCTATTCCCCCCACCATGGGTGGTGAGGATTTTTCGTTTTTCTCTAATATTGTACCTGGTTTCTACTACCGCCTTGGTATGGTGAAGCCAGGGACCGTTTCTGGCGGGCATCATACACCCACCTTCAGAGCAGATGATTCGTGTATTTCTGTCGGTATGGAAGCAATGTCCACATTAATTGTCGATTTCATGAAAGCAGGAGGTATAAAATGAAAAGAATCAATCTAATCCTCTCCCTCAGTCTACTCATCTCATGTGAGCAGGCTAGTACTGGATACAGTGTGGTACACGGGTGGCCGAAGTTGCCGAAGGGCTTTATCCTCGGGCAGGTTTCGGGCGTGGAAGTTGACTCGCACGATCACGTTTTCACTTTTCACCGAGGTAAGAATGCTGCCTATCTGGGAAGTGATAGCGAGTTCCAGAACATCCAAGAACCGACCATCCTCATGTTAGACAACAACAGTGGGGCCCTTTTGGATTCCTGGGGAAAAGATGCCTTCCTTACGCCCCATGGACTTACCGTTGATGCCGAAAACAATGTCTGGGTAACAGATGTGCAGTACCATCAGGTCTATAAGTTCAGCCATGACGGTGAACTTATTATGACACTTGGTGAAAAAAGTGTACCGGGTTGGGATAAAACGCATTTCAACCAGCCGACAGATGTGGTTGTTGCCCCTGATGGCACCATTTATGTTTCAGATGGTTACGGTAATAATCGCGTAGCGGTCTTCTCAACGGATGGCACATTCAAGTTTGAATGGGGAAGTGGTGGTGAAGATAACGGACAGTTCAATCTTCCTCACGGTATAGCCATGGATGCCAATGGCCGAATTTACGTGGCCGACAGAAGCAACAGCCGGCTTCAGGTATTTAAATCTGATGGCACTTTTATTGATGCATGGCAGTCCACAGAAATCGGAAGGCCTTGGGGCATGGCAGTCGGTCGAGACGGAGTCCTTTACGTTGTGGATGGTGGAGATCCGAGTCCTTCAGGTGTTCAGCGAAGCCGTATTGTAAAAATGGACCTGTCAGGAAATGTGCTGGGCAGCTTCGGTTCTTTTGGCCAGTATGACGGCCAGATGGACTGGCCCCACGATGTTGGTGTTGATTCCAAAGGGTCTGTCTACGTGGGCGATGTCCATTTTGGTATGAGAATTCAGAAATTCGCGAAGTGAGAGTTGGGCTCCTCCTTTACTTTCTCCTCTCCGTCACCCTAGCCCAGACGAAGGTTGTCCTCCTTGGAACCGGCAACCCTAACGCTAATCCGGAAAGGATGGGCGCCTCTATTGCTGTCATCACAAACGGCAAACCCTACCTGATAGATTTTGGACCAGGCGTTGTCAGAAGAGCATCTGAGGCATTCAATGACGGTGTTGAGGAATTGGCCTTGCCCAATCTCACCCATGCTTTCGTAACCCACCTTCATTCTGATCATACCGTCGGTTTTGCTGACCTCATCTTCACCCCCTGGGTTCTGGACAGGGACCAACCCATGGCGGTGTATGGTCCACGGGGGATCAAGGCCATGGCACGAAACATTATCAGGGCTTACAGGGAAGATATTGATATCCGAATCAACGGCCGCCAACCACAAAATACGACCGGCTACAAAGTGAATGCCACTAGGATACATCCTGGTGTGGTTTTCGATGATAATGGCCTGAAAGTAACAGCATTCAAAGTAAATCACGGTGAGATCGAAGAGGCGTACGGATACAAGTTTGAAACCGGAGACAAAACAATCGTCATTTCCGGCGATGCCGCCCCAAGTGAATCCATTGTTGAACAGTGCAACGGGTGCGACATGCTTTTTCATGAAGTTTATTCACTGGAGAAATTTCAGCTTAAGCCACCAGAATGGAAGGCATATCACTCCAGCTATCATACATCCACAATTGAACTGGCTGAGATTGCCACCCGTGCTAGACCGAAGCTTCTGGTGCTCTACCACCAGATCTTCTGGGGTGCTACTGAAGAGGAAATACTAAAAGAAATTAGAGGAAACTACAACGGTGCCGTGGTTTCAGGTAAAGATCTGGATGTTTTTGAATAGTAAACCCAAACAATCTTTCCAGCGAATGAAATAGTCTTCCTCCTTACTTCCACTTCATCACGCCTACTTTTATCAAATCTTCAAGATAACGTTTCACTTCACGTTGCCGGATAGGACGGAATTCAGCGCTTAGAGCATTACGAATTTCCGTTACTGTCATCTTGCCGTCCACAAAATTGACCAGTTCAAACCGCTCCGCACCAGTAAGTGTGAAATCTTTGCCTGAATACCATGCAGCTTCAGCTTTAGGCAGTTTGCTCGCCGGCAGGCCAAACGCCAAGGGGCCCCGAGTCGTCCTAACTGGAACTTGGCTGTCGACATTTTTAATTACCGCAGAAGGGGTTTTAGAGGTGGCGCCTTTTTTCCGTGCCAGAGCGGCCAGCACTGTTCTGTAAGATTTCGCCTGTTGTTTATGACTCCCCTCCAAACCGGTAACAACTGATTTTACTGTTTCATTATTGATAAAAGTGAAAATGGATTTCAGTACACCTTTCTCGATCCCTTCAGCATGATCAAGAACATTCACCGCCTCGGCCCAAGCTTTCCCAGCACTTTTTTTGTCAGCATCCGAAATGAGAGACTGGCCTCGCTGGAAACCATCACCTATTCTTCCCGCACCTTTGGCCGCTGAAAGTGCAGCAAGTTGCACCGCCTCCTCCGGCTCAAGATTGGACAGATAAAGCATAGCGGCTGTGGCAATTATTTCGCACCGCTCCAGTTCCACGGGATCGACCTTGTCAGGAGTATCCTCAGACGTATGATGGGTATAATCGGGTGAGTGGGAAAACATGACACCTGGGATATCAAGATCGATAAACATCATATGGTCACTCCCGCCGCTATAGGGTGTTACCCTGTAATTGAATGCGGACAGACTACCTCTGGGTGTTCGAATATCCATCCCGTCCACCATCTCGGCCATGTGGGCCACTACATCATTCACAACTGACGGTACGGAATCGGGTACCCGTGTTAAGACCAATTTCGAATGAATAAGTTCAAGATGCTCACCCACCATATCCATGTTTATGTTCGCCAATGTCTTGCCACCTCTGGCAGGACCCACCATTTCAGGATGTTTATCAATATAGGCCATAGTACCATGCCATTCCGGTACCCATAAAAATCGCAATGTTCGTTTTGGCCGGGGAAGGCGGCCGTTGGCAACAAGTTTGTGTATGGTCTGAGCTATATCGAGGAGCGCAGCCGAACCGCTGGCATTGTCGTTGGCAGATTCTTTGGGGTGATCCAGATGAGCTGAAAATACAAGCTCCTCACCGGAACCATGTGAGCCGGGGATGGTGGCCACAACCACGTCCATAAAATAAGGTTCCAGCCCTGTTCCCGTAGCAACACCTTTCAAAACTACTTTTTCCCCGTTTTCCAAAAGTTTTTTCAGCTTTTCACCCTGACGGTTAGTAAGGTTGAATCCAAAGGTTATATTATCCACTTCATCAGGTCTGGGCCACATACCTGTATATTGAAGCATGTCAGGATATTCTCTGGCCCTGTCATCATCCAGGTAGCAAACAACTGCCTTGGCTCCGTATTTCAATACCGCAAGACGATGGACAGAACCGCCGTATCCAGTTGCTAATACAAATTTGTCTTTAACATTTTTACCGATATAGTCTTCATCGCTGGTGCCGGTCCCTACCCAGACAACTTCAGCTGTGACATCACCAGGATTAGAGTAGGTGATAAGACTCATGCCGATCTCGGGATAACTCACAATCTTCTCTTCAAAAGGCTCCAACATACGTAGTTCGGCATAGTCCAAATCCCAACCGGAGGGAGACTGCCATGTCTGGTAGTGGATTTTTCCATCAGAAGGATAAGATTCAACTAAAGCGTTGCGATCAGAAAATCCGAACCGCCGAAGCTGTTGCAGCACATACTGTGCCGAATTCCTGTAGCCACGCGAGCCCTGGATACGGTTGTGTCGAGTAATCTGGATAACATGATCCTTTGCCCGTTCGCCACTGAGGGACTCATGAAGAAGGTCACGTAAATTGTCAGACAGAAGATTCCCCTGTGCTGAAATGTGTGTTAGCAGAATAAGAACTACAAAGGGCAACATTACTCTTGTTTTTTTCGTGCTCATATACATGCAAGACTCCTGTGATTAAATGTTGGAAAATCTTCCTCCGCCTCCTTTCCAAAACAAACATTTTCTCCTGTCACTCCTCATATTTTGAGTAAGTTCTCTCTAATGACCAGAGAAGATATAGATGGACAAAAGAGATGCCGCTGGGTTCCTCTGAACAAACCACTTTATGTGAAATACCACGATGAGGAGTGGGGAGTGCCTGTCACTGATGACAGGAAAATGTTTGAGTTCATTGTGCTGGAATCCTTCCAGGCGGGACTCAGTTGGGAGATGATTCTCAACAAGCGCGAGAATTTCCGGAAAGCCTTTTCAAGGTTTGATCCGGAAAAAGTTGCCGCTTACGGTGAAAAGATGATCGATGAGCTGGTTCAAGATGCCGGGATTGTCCGGAACAGGAAAAAGATTTTGGCTGCAATTAACAATGCTCAGCGGTTTCTTGAAATTGCTGATCTGTCCCATAGTTTCTGCAACTACTTTTGGCAATTCACAGACAATAAACCCATCATCAACAGATGGAAAACTGATCAAAACATCCCTGCGAATACAAAACTGTCTGACACTATTTCAGCTGACATGAAAAAGTGCGGTTTCAAGTTTTTCGGCACAACTGTCTGTTACGCCCATATGCAGGCGGTTGGAATGGTAAACGACCACACCGTGGACTGCTTTCGCCACGGGGAGTGCGAGGCACTGGCATGAGTTTTCTTTCCGAAGCAACCCGGACAACGATGACGATTCGCACGCTCGGCTTCATGAAGATTCCGCTGCTGTGGGCGTGCCGACCTAAAGTTGTAGAGATTAATGATGAAAAGTGCGTTGTAAAAATTCCTCACAGGCGAAGAACGAGAAACCACGAAAGAGGCCTCTATATTGCGGCGCTGACAGTGGGTGCTGAACTCGCCGCTGGCGTCTTGGCCATCAGAACACTCGGTTACGGTAAAGGGAAAAAAATTATATACAAAAATTTCCACGCGGATTACCTGAAACGGGCTGAGGATGATGTTTATTTTACCTGCTATGAAGGCACCGCACTGAATGAATTGGCAAAACAGGCAAAGGAAACGGGCGAGCGGCAAAACATGTCTGTCCACGTGACAGCTACCGTACCGTCCAAACTTGGGGATGAGCCTGTAGCAAAGTTCATCTTAACTCTGTCAATTAAAGATGAAACCGGAGCCGTAGACCGAAACTAACGGCTTAGGTTCAATATTTAAGGATAGAAAACATCTCGAAATATATAAATGAAAGTTTGGTGACAGTGGCCCATGGGTTATGAGCATCACCCAGCTTCTTCTATTTTAAATTAGCTGGAAAGCGAATGGGCGTCGATTTAATCTGTAAGTAATTTTCCTCTTTAAGATCAAAAGATTAAACGCGTAATTACCTCGTGCTTTTTCTTTTGTACCGTTTATTTTTTCTATTATTTTTTTTTGAATTATAGAATTTTCTTCGATTGCTTTTTTGCCTTTTAGTATTTCCCTTCTCATAGGCTTCCACGTTAATATCTTTTGAATTTTTGTAAGATGATAAATATCTATTGAATTCAGTTGATACAAAGTGTTTAATGAGTTTTTCTCTATCCAGCCAATTGAGTTTCTCATAAATATATGGCAAAAATGGCTCTATTTGCTCTTCATTAACATTGACTTTCT
>ERZ651768.1910-NODE-1910-length-14916-cov-4.821147_pt1 | contig 14916 bp, 10 predicted proteins | sample MGYA00514754_ERZ651768 | MGnify/ENA metagenome assembly ERZ651768
TAAACGAGCGTGGGAGTTTCTTTTCAAAGGTTATACTGGTCCAGAATTCATTATCATCCACCCCATACATAATGGAGAGGGTAAAGAATAAAAGTAAGATGCCAGTGGGTTTTCTTTTTTCCAATCCTTCGTACAAATCATTTCTGTTCTTCATCGCCCTTATAAAAGATTCTAATCCTTACATTATTGTTTGAAAGATCAATTCTCCCAATCTTTATATCTGTAATATCAAGGCCCGTTATTTCAGTTAGATCAGAGATCAGCTCACTTCGGTTTTCCGGTTTAATATTATCCATTTTGTTATAAATAATCATTTTTGATAGGGGGGCGGTGTCATTTATATTGGGGCCTCTATCAGAACTATTTAGAATAACCTCTAATATGAATGCTAAACCCACAATTAAAAAATTGGGGATCAGTACACTTAAGGACGAGTTCATACTTGCTGCTAAACCATTGATAAGGCCTATCGTAATAGTGCCGAATAAGTAGGTCATTTCTTTTATGGCAACCTGTTCTGTTCTATACCGAAGAATCCCAAAAATAGCAAACAGGCCGAAGGCAAAACCAAAGCTTACATCAACAGCGCTTAACATATAAGCGACAAAAAACACTATGGTGTTGAACATAAAAAATGTAAAAATGAACACTGTTTCATTTTCACGGTATTTATTATAAACAAATACAATGAAAATAAATGCCGATACGAGATTTAATCCATAGTAGGTCAAAAGATTTTCAATGGTCACAAAGCCTCCAATCGTTTTCCGTTTTTCATCATTATTTATTCTAAATCTAACGAAAAAGACGTAGAATATTTGCTATGAATATGGTCATCGCTATAATAAATATTCATGAGTGTTCAGCTCGAATGTTGTTTTTATCTGGTTTAACATTTTTTATTGTTGGGTGCATATATGAGAAGAATCTGGCCGAACCAATAACACATGATAGTTTTTTGTTCATAAACGAATTTATGGCAAGCAATGATACTCAAAACACAGATGAGCATGGCGAGTATGATGATTGGGTAGAAATATTTAACGGAGGAACGACCGCTGTGGACCTGGGGGGATACTTTATTTCAGATGATCACGAAATACCAGTGCAAATCTCAACAGGAGTACCAGATAAGACCGTGGTCGAACCTGGTGGTTTCATTCTTCTTTGGTTTGATAATACACCGGTACAAGGACCTCTCCATATTGCATACAAATTAGGTTCTACCGGTGATGCAATTCATCTTTACAGTGTTGATGGTGTTACAAGGCTGGACTCATATATATTCTCCCCCCAAACAACTGATGTTTCTGAAGGAAGAGCATCCGATGGTGATGAGAATTGGATGTTTTTCGACTCGCCTACGCCAGGTCAATCAAATATATAGAAAGAGTTATTTCATAAAGATATGGCCGATGGGTTATCGGTAATAACAGCTTGAAACATAGAGTCTTTACAATATTTTATTGCTGGTAAGGAATTCACTGTCCACACATTGATAGGTAGATTCTTACGTTTACACATTTTCAATACATCGGTTGTTAATAGATCCGGTTGAGGGTGAAAACAATCAGGATGTACGACATGTATCCACTTAATCATATCTGGTGTTTCAACCAGATATCCGGTTCGAACATTGGGTATCATCCAACGCACATAAAGAACTATAAACGGATTAAAGGATGAAACTAATATCTTTTGTGGGAATTTCTTGTTTTTAATCATCCGAGCAAGCGCTTTAGCCGTTGATAAATCAAAGACCTTGTTAAATTTTATTTCTATATTCAATCTGATATTGTCTGGGATTGACCGAACAACATCTAAAAGAGTTGGTATGTTTTTCCGGTTCTCTGGATGTGAGAAAACGCCGGTTTCAATCTGTTCAATTTCCACGGCTGACATTTGGTGCAACCACCCCGCACCATTTGTTTCCCGCTCCAAATCATGATTATGTGAGCAAACCACGGTCCCATCCTTGGTGCTGATCACATCTATCTCTATTGCCTTGAATCCTATGTTTACTGCTTCCCTATAAGCAGAAATCGTATTCTCCGGTGAATTAATTTTTATTCCCCTATGGGCTATCATCATGGGAACAGATAGATAATAATTACCCATGTCCCTAGGCTGCCAATGATCCAAGTAAGCTATAAGCAATAGACAGATCAAAAGAATAAAAAAGATGTTTATCATTTTTCCGGGGTAAGAACCAGATGCCTGAATAATTGTTCGTTGTTTCGAATGAAGGTCTCATCAAACCAGGTTGTCCGATAATTTCCTGAGTGATATAGGTCAGCCTGATCTCGATAGTGATGACTGTGCGATAGACCCGACTGTCCCGTGGGTAAAATAAATTGTGTTTCATTCAGATTACTAAGGTCCACTATTCTTCTCATTGATGCTCCCGCGGTTTGTTCATAGGGGTCATTAAAAGAATATCCCCCTGCATTTGGTGATTTATCTGAGCCACCAGACGCATAGGGGCCTACATTAAGGTCCAGTATCCAATTTAAAACAGGGATTTTCCCAAGCTCGTGCTCATGAATCAGTGAGTGCGCTCTACCCCATTGCCAGTTCGTTGTGTTCGAACCAACGTGGTCGATTATCTCGTTTATACCAGCAGAAAAAGACCTTCTCAATATTTCTTCTAATTTTTCTACCTTGTTTTTGGTGCGTATATCATCTATCCAAGATGAGGTCCCATTTGCAAGAAGATTGCGAAGGCTCCGGTTATGAAGGTATTTCATTTCAGTAAATGCCTCCAGGTAATTATCGCCCAAAAGAGCCATTTCATCACCATATACATTCAGAATAAGTTGCCGAAGGACCGCGTGAAATATTAGTGCTCCTTGGGATTCGGGGTTCTCAACAAAATCCCATTCTGTTATTATATCATAAGCTGTTTTTAAACGACCGGTCTCATTCCCCAATCGCGACGATAAGAAATAGGGTATGATCTCGCTGGCGAACCGAGATGTATAATCCAATTGAATTGACTTCATATCGTTTATATTCATTCTATCAGTTTGATCTATTCTTTCAATGATACGTTCTACGCGGCTAGGATCTGCCCAGAGACCGCTTATATAATAAGGGAACGAGTCATCAATGGTCTTATTGTTCGCAGTAGCAATATATCCTTGTTCGGGGTTAATAATAAACGGCATGTGGTCAAAAGGTACTCTACCTTGCCAATCATACTCTGCGCTGTTTCCTGGTCTAGGTATTAGGCTGGAGCCTTCTTTTCGTATTGGTATATAAACAGCGGGGCGCCACCCAATATTTCCATGCACATCTGCATATACTATGTTCTGCCCGGGAACACCGTATTTTTTAGTCGCTTCCGTAAAATCATTCCAGTTCTGCATTGTGCAAAGCCCAATAAATGCATCTATTTCATTTGTGATCCAGTTTCCTGTCCAGGCCATAGATACTACCTGATCAGATTCTTTTAAGATAGGATGAATATCACTAATTACTGGGCCATGGTGTGTTAATCGGATAACGATCGTAGTATCTTTATTATCTCTTAAGGGTATTGTTTCCTCTATTAGTTTCATGTTCTGCCATGTTCCTTCATAAAGATATTGGGCTGGGTCTTCAGGGTTAACTGTCTCAATAAAAAAATCCATGTCATCTACCATGGAATTCGTAAAGCCCCATGCACAGTGTTCATTCTGCCCAATGATCGGAACAGGGATGCCGGCCAAACACACGCCACTAACGTTAAAACGACCGCCCTTTAGATGCATCTCATACCAGCGACAGGGCTGGGTAAACTCCAAATGAGGATCGTTTGCAATTAATGGCTTCCCTGAAATTGTTCTTGAGCCAGAAACCACCCAGCTGTTCGACCCTATCGAAGAAGAACCGTGCCCCAAAATATTATTTAAACTGATTTCTTGGGCTAAAATCTGATTAAGTAATTGTTTTACTGCGGGTATATTGGTCTGAGCAATCGTTGGCTTATCGCTATTATAGCTTGGATAAACCTCTGCTAATTTATCTTTCCCAAAATATTCCATTATTGCGCCATATACTATCTCGGGTTTCCAGGACGATGATAGCTCGCGGGCCATCATTCGAGAATAACCTGCCAAAACAATCGGGTCCCATTGTGGCGGTTCTATTCCTAATATTTTGAACTCAATGGGAGGGTCGCTTATGATCTCGTTTATCCGAGTATTGATTCCTTCGCAAAAATCATTAACTATTTTATATGTATCCTTATTCATGGCCTTCACTAGTTTCTTCCCTGTGCTATGTATGCCCCATGTTCGTAAATAAATATCGCTACCTATAAATTCGTTCCCCAGAGCAAGTGCGAGCTCTCCTCGCACCGCGAAAGCAACCATTGACATTTGAAACAAGCGGTCACGAGCAGCAATATATCCAGCCGAAAAAAACAGGTCTTTTTCATTCTGTGCAATAATATGGGGAACACCATAGGGGTCCGTATAAACATCCACTGGGTCTTTGAGTCCTGGCAATATCCTGTCTCCATCGTAAACAGGAAGGGGGTGGTGTAAATGAAGCACTATTAAAAAGAAAAGAAAGAACAGAAGTCCAATCACTGAGAAGATGTTTCGTTTCATTTAAATAATGTTATCTTATCGTTCCAAAAAAATGAGATAATGTTTTTCCTTTTTTAGGTCTATTGAGATTCTGACAAAGATAGAAGCACCCAGCTCATTGGATCAATTTTCACCTTAGACTGTTTAATAATTGGAATTATGGTTGGATTATTCGTTAACGATAGTTTTTTCATTTTTACCCCTGTATTCGTATAGTATCTAATCTCCAACGGCATCTTAAACCCTGGGTCTTCCCAATCAAGCTCGACAAATGTATGGTTAGATCCGTATTTGATTCTTTTGTTCAGAACGGGAAGGTTGGTCTGATACAGATATAAATTAAAGAACCAGTTAAGATCTAAATTAGTATGTGAGTGTACTAAATCAATAAAATCTTGAGTGGTCGCTTGGTTATGGGGCAATCTTTTTTTTACAGAAATAAATTCACTTAAAATAAGAGACAATGTTTCAGCCCCTATAAGATAGCGAAGCATGTGTAACACATATGCTCCTTTATTATATGGATCAAGGCCACCGCTCTCTTTCATGGTGGCGTTTCTATGGGGCACTATTGGGTGAGCCAAGGGAATATTACTTTTCATTCTGTGTTCAAAAAATGCGTGGTAGGCATCTTCTCCAAACATTTCTTCTAAATAGATCGCCTCAGCATACACAACAAACCCCTCATGAATCCAAAAATCTGCCCAATCGGAAGCGCTCAAATAGTTTCCCCACCATTCATGTCCCATTTCATGAAACATAAGAAAATCATAACCTTGGTCTGTATTCTTATAATTATTCCCATATGCATTTATGGTCTGATGTTCCATCCCCCAATAGGGTGTTTGTACCAAACCGAACTTTTCCTTTATCCATGGATATTGTCCAAATGTTCTGGTGTAAAATTCCAAATGTTTCTCCGCCTGGTCTAATAATGTATTTGCACCATAGGTGTGTTCCTTAAGAACATAAAATTCCATTTTTAAAGGGTCTCCAAGAATGTTTGTGGTCCGTTCTACAAGGTCAAAATGACCAACAGTGAAATTGATGTTATAGGTGTTTATATTGTAACGGGTCTTCCAGTGCCACGTCTTCCAGCCCGGTTCACTTTGATAAACGGATTGAAGCAGTCCATTAGAGGCTACAGAAAGTGGGTCGGGGACAGAGATTCTAATATCAGCGCTATCAGGTTCATCACTAGGGTGTTCCTTACAAGGATACCAGATATAGGCCCCATTCGTTTGACATGATACGGCGATCCATGGATACCCATCATTACTTTCTTTCCAGGAAAAACCCCCGCTCCAAGGAGGCCTTTCTGCAATGGGTGGTTTACCCTTATAAACGATGTGAGCAACAGATACTCTGTTCTTAGAAAGATTCGAAACATTAATAGTGAGTTTATTTTTATCATGTTGAAAAGGATATGACATTCCATCAACTTCTGTTACAGATACATTGTAGTCATTCAATAGGTCAATCTCTATAAAATCCATATCCGAAATAACCCTGAGTGTTATATCGACGTATCCGGATATCATTTTTCTTTTTGCATCAATTTTTAGATGTATGCCATAATGCTGTACATCATAGGATGCCTGATTCTCAGACAAAACTCCGCCAGATGTCACATCTATAGCATATGAAAATGAAAACAAAAACAATATTCCTATTTTGTTCATGGGTCTACTGTATACTGAAATTGGTAAATGCCGTTCTCTAATGATACAGGAACAAGTTTTTGAAAGTATAGCTTTAATTCAGGTGTACCACTGGCAAAAAGAGGGACCCCTTTTCCAAACACAAGGGGGTGTGGAGTAATATAGAGGTGCGTTAAAAATGAAGAGAATCGGGAGTTTGTGCGCCCTCCCCCAATTACAAAACAACGTGATTTATTTATTCTACCAAGAATCGTTTTGGGATCATCGTCACGATGTACCACAATTATGTCACGGCCTTCTAATTCCATCGCCAGTGTTTCGTGTGTGTTTGAGCCCATGATAATTGGGTGGCCCATTGTTTGTTTTTTGAAAAGGAAAAGATCTTGTGACCATTGGATTTTCTCTTTTTTGTGTCTAGCAATAAAGCCATCTACTGTTACAGCAGCAATCAAGATGATCTCATTTGGCATATCTTACTTATATGTTCTAAATCGTTTCCAATCCTGAATATCATCGAATGTGCTGGTCAGTCCGGAATTGTTTTCATGGGTGTTTGCAAACATTAGAATATTTACCATCCTCCGATATTTTTCATTCAACACTTTTTCCAGTTTTCTTGTTATATCATCCTTTTTAGAGTTTTTCAGTGATACGATCGTTTTTTTATCTCGATCAAATTCGGCATTGTGTTCAAAAATCAATGTTTTAAGTTTATTGGCGCGTTCTGGTATGCTTTTTGGTTTCTGCTCCAATTTTTCAATAGCAGCATTTTTAAGTTGTTCAAACATATTTGTAGACATATCTCTGATCAGAGCGGGACATGTCTTTATAAAATTGTCTGCATGACTATCTAACTTATCCGCACTATACTCTCCGGACTGGATAGCAAAGTACAAATAGTGATTCTCATCACGGGTTAGATTACCGGACCATACAATATAACCCAGTTGTTGGTTTGTTCGCATTTCAGTAAAAAAAGGTTGTTGCAAAGCCTGACCAAGTATCATAACCGATGCACGAGTTTCCGGTGAGTCCATCCCAAAATGATATTCACGCCAAAAACAAGAGTTGTCCACTTCCAAGTTTCCAACATATTGGATTGATTCGGGTTCTTCATGAACCAAGAACATTAGTTCAAAAGATCGATTCCTGGGAACGGGTATAGCTCCTATTGTTTCTTTGAAAACACGAACCAAATGCTGGGCTTCCTTTTTAGAATAATCACCATAAATAAGTCCTTCCACATGGATTTTTTTAATAACAGAGTGGATATATTTTCTTACAGATTTCTTGGTGATACCCGAGATCATTTTAAGAGATTCCTTCCAACCATATTTAACATTATTATATACCTGAGCATTCTTATCTCTAGTTATTTTCCAGGAATCAGACAGGGGAAAATTTTGATAGTCTCGGGAAATCTTTTCTTTAAGAGCCTTGAACTGATCATCGGATATTTGATAGTTCAAAAGATGTGACATAACAATATCATAAAGGGTTGCGGTTGATTCTGTGTAGCCACTTATTGTAAAAGACAACCCCTCATACCCATCTCTCAATGTATAATCAAGACCTGCCTCTTTGGCTGGGTATACCAGTTCATTGAGAGACTCGTTCACACATGAAACATACAATTTCAGCATAATCCTGTGTTCGAGTGTCATTGTTTCTTTAGGAAACAGAATCTTAATACTTATTACACCCTTGGGCCTTAAGAACTCATGGTCCTTGCCAAAATAAAACCTCATTCCTTTTTCGTTGACCAATAGTCTGGGTATAACAAGGTCTTTATGTTGCCGGTCGGGTGTTGATGCATTCTTTGGGAGAAAGGAGTTTGGTTCAGGAAAGAACAGGTCGGGGTTTACGTTTACATTTATTATTTCCTGATAAAACTCGTCATTTTCCTCATATCTATATGGTGCTTCAAAATAATGTTCTATTTTATCTGTTTTTACATCTTTGGCAATAAGGATTGATAACATATTATCAGGAACACAATATGAAAGTATCTCGTTCCAAGCTTCTTTATCTTGTTCTTCAAATATATATCGTATTCGACCAGCATCTTCCAGTGGAAATTGATTTGTTTCGTTTGACAGGGAGGTGGCCCTCCACATTCCCTCTCCTTTGTTTGTAAATATCTCATCCAAAGATGACATGGTTTTAAGATGCTCAAAAACATATTCAGGGTACTCGATATTTCTTGAGTGTTTAATATATGATAAAACAGTTTTAATTATGTTTCTGTGATTTTCTAATCCTTTTGGTGTAAGATCAATCCTTAGACTAAAGAATCCATAGGTGTTTGTTGCTTGGTAAATGTTTGTTGTTAATGTTGTAGCATAGTTCTTTCTCTTTAAAAAAGATAAAATACTTCCTTTCCCCTCGTGTCCAGTTATATAACCTAAGATTCTCCCTGGTTTACTTCTATAATATTTTCTTGTCCCCGGAAGAGAAAAACTAATCTCTAAAGCTCTAATATCCTTTACCGGTTCAATGTTCACTAAACGAAATGTTTTTTTTCTTTCAAACACATTATGGTCATAAATGATGTTCTCCAAATCATGGTTAGGTACCATCGAAAAATATTTTCTATACCATTTTTCCATATCGTCCAGGCCATGATTGCTTAAAACAGCTAAGCTCATTCTGTTTGCGCTATATTCATTATTATAAAACTCTAACAATTCATCCTTTTTTATATCGCCAAGGGTTTCCATGTTTCCAATATTGAACTTTTGTTGTGGGTGTCCATCCCTCGCAAAAGAAAACACAATTTGTTGTTCGCGCCAGTTGTCATTCATTTTGTTTTTTTGGTACTCTGAATGGACAGCGTTCTTTTCTCTGTCTGTGTACTCAGCAGTAAAAAGCGGTGCTATGAAAAACTGGGCAAACCTATCCAACGCACCCTCAAAGGCATCTGGAAAGACCTGAAACTGATAGTTCGTATGATCAGCAGCAGTATATGCATTGGACATTCCGCCATTGTTTCGAAGATAGGTACTATATTCATCCACATCTGGATACTTCTCGGTTCCAAGAAAAAGCATGTGCTCTAAAAAGTGTGCTAAACCCTGACGAGTTTTGGGGTCTTGAAGTGAGCCAACCCCTACACACATGGACGCAGCTGATTTATTAAAAGCAGGGTCCGAAAGAAGATAGGCTTTTAATCCATTATCTAGGGTCGTTTTTCTGACCTGGCTTTTATCTAGGGGGTGTTTTTCAATCATACGTTGTTCATTTGTTGGTAACAGTGCACAGTCTAAAATAAGATAGGTACAAATAAATAAAAGCGGTGCTTTTTCACATTATGTATCTAAAGCTTTTTCTATCCTATAGCCAATATATTCTCGGTGTGCCTGTGTTGAGCTATTAACACCGTGTTTCTTTGATATGTATTTTTTGATCTTTATTATGTTCGCATGAGCGTTGGCCACAGCAACATGGTTGTATTTTGATTTACCCTTATTTTGAATGATTTGAATCAACCTTTCAGTATACTCGGTCTGGAGGTTCTGACGAATCGTGCTAACATTCTCGCCAGCGTCCATTGCAAAACAGGCCCCTGTCAATTCAGCCATCATACGAGAAAGATCGTACTTATTCCCATAGAGTTCTGAATCGGTTATACGACCTAAAACATTTATATGTAACAAATGGTCCAGTATGGGTTTTTGTATTGCAAGGATATTATCATGTATCTTAGGATCCTTTGTACCGCTGAATCCTCTGCGTTCCCATTGTAGGTATGAGTACAGATCATCCTGATTAGAAAAAGCATCTGGTGAAAAAACATACTTATTCAAAAGGGTCATCGCCCACCTTTGTTGGTCTTCAGCAACAGGTCGAAAAGGAATTTCTCTCCCTTCCTGCCCTACCATAGAACGATCCATGTATACTCCGCCTATATTTCTGGATATAACTCCTGCCGCATTGGAATATTCGCGGCTAAGAATATAATATGCATCCGCAAAAGCGTGATAGGAGTGGTCTTTTCGTTCATATTTTTTCCGGAGACCTTTATATAATTCCCTTACCATTTCCATTCTTTCTTGAGCATAACCCATTGGGTCGCTGGTCATATCATTGATCATTATCCTAGGGTCGATACCGCGACCAGGTGATCGCATATCATCAGCATCATTACCATATCCTAATTCTGGTTTCGTTGATCGATCAAACAACTCCTTGACTCTTTTTCCTTCATTGATCGGGTCGCTTAAGGACGGAGTATATCCAAATTCGATTGCCCATATATCATATAGACCTGTGGTCGTAGAATAAAATTGGCCATGGTGACCTGGGCGCACGTTTGCGCCTACATAATCCATCACCGACGACGTCAAACCAATCAGCTCTGTGCTGTTTCTATCATGTATGATTTCTATATTATGTAGGTTGCTAGCATAAAAATTGTGGGTCAAACCAAGGGTGTGTCCGATCTCATGTAAGGTCAACTTAACAAGACTTTCATAGATCAATCGTCGCCGTTCAAGATGATCAAAACCCTCAAGTGTGTTCATTGCTGTTAAACCAAATAGATTTGCCTGGTGTACGAACTCACCAGCATGGCACAAGTGTTTATTTATTGACGGTTGCACAGAGCTTTCAGCATCAAAAAGCTGTTCATACTTGACGCGGTTCGTGAAAAACACATACTCCAGCATAATATCTGCTCCCAATATCTCTCCTGTTCTTGGATTGACAAAACTAGGCCCATAACCGCCAAAAGGTGGGTTAGGGGAAGATGTCCATCTCAACACATTATAACGGATATCCCCGGCATCCCATTCTGCATTATCTGGTTGAGTCTTCACCTGAATGGCATTTAAAAACCCTGCTTCGCGGAACGCCCGGTTCCATGCTAATACACCTTCTTTTATAGCATCTCGAAATTCATATGGTGTAGTGTTTTCAATCCACCACACTATTGGTTCCACAGGCTCAGAAATCTCTTCACTTGGCGTCTTTTTAACTAAATGCCAACGGTGAATAAGATCACGATAGGGCGTTACATCATCTGGTGTGGTCATATCTGTTACCTGTGTTGTGAAATAACCTACGCGTGGGTCCTCAAAGCGGGGTGTGTGATTATTGGTAGGCATCTCTATAAAACTGTGTTGAAGCGTAACATTAACTGAGCGAGCATCGGTCAATCCCACATCCGACCCCCAGTTTGTTGGTGTTGGATTACTGTATACATACTGCACGATAAGATCGGTGTTCTTAGGGTAGTTTCTTATATCAATGTATTTAGATCGGTTCTTTACCAATTTTCCGATTTTGAATCTATTGGTTTTATCACCAGGGATCATTCCTCTTGTGATTTGATGGAGAGCTTCAGATAAAAATATATTATCAACATCAATCAAAACAGCTGCGTTACTTTGTTTCCCATACTCTCCAGACCCTTTTCTTTCTCCAATTATATTCGCAGATGCAAGTATAGCGGTGCTCACATTAGCGTCCGCAGCCCTATTAAGGGGATTCTCTTTATCAAAAAACAAAGATGTGTTCTGAATCTCGAATTCTACACGATTGAAATACCGTGTAAGCTTTATGATTCGGGCCTCTCGGTAATTTCCACGGAACACACCTGCGTCTAATTGTCCATCCCTACCATGAACAAAATAAATGAATTCCTGATCTAATTGATCATTCTTAAGAAACATATACATCTTACCATTGATGGTATCCTGATATAGTGTGACCAACCCAGGAATCTCTTTTTTGTTTTTTATAGCTTCCTCCATTGTTTTTATGGGGGGTGGTAATAGAGTGGGTTTTGGCGCCCCTATTTCCATGGTAGAGGGGGGTGGTGTTTCTTGTGAAACCAGGAGCGAAATAACAATAAAAAAGAATAATGTTTTTAATCTCATTTATGATTACCCTTTCTTTTTTGGGATATATAGATCTGTAATCGTACCAGAAAAAACCTCAGCTGCGTTGGAAAAAGTTTCACTTAAGGTTGGGTGAGGATGTATTGTTAAGCCGATATCTTCGGAGTCAGCGCCCATTTCAATTGATAGAACACCTTCGGAAATCAGGTCCCCTGCGTTCGGGCCAACCATCCCAACACCCAACGTCTGTTTAGAAATAGGATCAAAAAGGATTTTTGTTTTTCCTTCGTTTCTTCCTATAGCAAGAGATTTCCCACTTGCTGCCCAGGGAAACTCACCTTTTTCATATGGGATTGAGTTCTTTTTTGCTTCAGTTTCTGTTAGGCCTGCCCAGGCTATTTCCGGGTCCGTGAATATCACTGCGGGGATAGCTTTGGCATCGAACTCTGATGATAATCCGGCAATTACTTCTGCGGCAATTTTCCCTTCGTGGGTTGCTTTGTGGGCCAACATGGGATTCCCAGTAATATCCCCAATAGCAAAAATATTGTCTACTGTGGTCCTTTGTTTTTTATCAACCGTTATGAATTTCTTATCGTTTAGTTCAACATCCGTATGCTCAAGACCCAGCTTGTCAGTGTTTGGCCTACGGCCCACAGCTATCAACACTTGATGATATTCTTTTGTAAGGGATTTCCCATCCTTTTCGAGAATAACCTTCAGGTTGTTATTTTTCAATGATTCCACACCAGTTATTTTTGTTGATAGCTTTATATCCTCAAATTTTTTATTTAGGGTTCGTTGCAACGGTTTGACCAAATCGCTATCTGCACCAGGTAATAGCTCAGGCATGAATTCCACTACGCTGACCTTCGAGCCCAGCGCATGATAGACCGTACCCATTTCAAGGCCAATATAACCTCCTCCAACAATTAATAACGTTTCTGGAACCTTTTGTATTTCCAGTGCGTCCTTCGAAGTGAGAATATTAGGGTGGTCCATGGAGATTCCTGGGATGGACGCGGAAGAGGATCCCGTTGCAATAACACATTGATCAAAAGAAATGATTTCATTCTTAGATTTTGTAGAGACAGCTATCTCTGAATTTGATTTGAAAATAGCCGATCCCAGAAGAGTTTCTATGTTTCTGGCCTTGGCCATTTGAGCAATTCCTCGGTTCAATTTGGTGATTATCTTGTTTTTCCATTTTCGGATAGAATCGATATCAATTCTTGGTTTACCAAAAGATACCCCCATTCCTTCAAGCGCATAGGTTTCTTCCATGACCCTAGTAATGTGCAACAAGGTCTTTGAAGGAATACATCCACGATTCAAGCACACTCCACCCAAGGCGAGTTCACGATCGACAAGAAGTACCTTCTCACCTAGGTCTGCAGCACGAAAAGCCGCAGCATACCCACCAGGACCTGCACCAATAACAACCACATTAGCATGCTTTTTTTTCATCGTTGTTTTTAAATAATCTGATTATCTTTTAAAAATAGACTCATCCAAAACAATCTCTGCAAACCGATTTGTGAATGCTGCGGCTGCGGCACCATCAATAACCCGATGGTCATATGATAAAGAAAAAGGCATCATATATTTAGGTATGATCTCCTTGTTGTTAGGCTCATACATAGGCACCCATTCACTTCTGGATATTCCCAAAATTGCAACATCGGGTGGGTTTATAATAGGTGTGAAATAGGTGCCACCGATACCCCCAAGGCTTGAGATAGTAAAAGAGCTTCCTTTTAATTCCCGGGGTTCGAGTTTTTTCTCTCTTGCTCTCGAACTAATATCCATCAATTCTATTGAAAGCTCCAATAAAGATTTTTTATCGACATTTGTAATAACTGGAGCTGTTAGTCCTGCGGGTGTATCAACAGCGATTCCAAAATGATAGTAGTTTTTTATGATCAGGTTTTCACCTGTGTGGTCGAGAGAACTATTAAATTCTGGAAATTCCTTTAGGGTTGCTGCTGCCGCCTGCATGATAAATGGCAGAAAGGTGATTTTTATATCCGTGTTTTTGGTCTCCGACTTCAAAATCTTTCTATTGGCATCCATCTTTGAAATATCTGCCTTGTTAAATTGTGTAACATGAGGAATGGTTTGCCAAGCAAGTTGTAATCGTTCTCCGGTAATGTGTTTTATCTTGGTTAGTGGCTGTTTTGTTATTTCCCCCCATTGTGAAAAATTGATTTTAGGCGTGGATGATCGTTGTTCTCTACTTGGTTCTCTGTACATTTGGGTTTTGATATAAGCATGAAGATCATTCTTGGTAACCCTGCCTTTTAATCCTGTCCCATTAATAATAGCCAGATCGATTTCAAGCTCCCGCGCTAATTTTCTAGTCCCAGGACTAGCAAAAGATTGTTTTCTTTGTGTTTGTGTTTGTTCAGTTTTGACCGATTGAGCAATTACTGTTTCTTTTTCCTGTTCTGGTTCTATTTCTTGTTTTTTTGTTTCTTTTTTATTGAGTGTGTCACCAACAATATCCATTATGATGAGAATCTCTCCTGCTTTTATCTGATCGCCGGCTGTCACAAAAACTTTCTGTATCTTACCTTTTTCCTCTGATGGGATTTCCATGGATGCTTTTTCAGATTCTAAAACTAAAATGATGTCTCCGGGTGTAATGTTATCTCCGGGCGAAACCAGAACTTCACTAACATCCACAGTTTCTATTCCTTCACCGAGGTCAGGAAGAAGGATTTCTTTAATCATATCCTAAAGTTTAATTGGGTTTGGTTTATTGGGGTCGATATCATATTTCACTATTGCTTTTTGAGCTATACCATTGTCTATTTTTCCTTCTATGACCAAACCCCGGAT
>ERZ651768.1912-NODE-1912-length-14907-cov-2.922387_pt1 | contig 14907 bp, 15 predicted proteins | sample MGYA00514754_ERZ651768 | MGnify/ENA metagenome assembly ERZ651768
GCTTACGTTCTTCCGGAACATATTCAGTAGCCTCAACAGCCGTGAGGCCAGGGGCAATACTATTAACAGAAATTCCATCAGCACCGAGCTCTCGAGCCATAGAACGTGTCATAGAGATAACCGCTCCTTTACTGGCCACATAATGCATAAGGTTGGGTGCTCCCCATAGGGCGGTATCCGAAGCTAAATTTACAATCTTACCATTACCTGTTTCTGCAAGATGAGGCACGGCAGCGCGGCTCATCAACCAGGTGCCACGCACATTCACAGCCATAACTTGATCCCAGAGATCAATTTCTATTTCAGTCATATTGAGACCACCTACTGCCGTAGCAATTGCGCCGTTATTTACAAGCCCATCTAATCCACCAAATTCGTCTATAACTTGACCCATGCATGTTTCAATACTTTCAGGTTGGCCTAAATCTAATTCAAAGAAGCTTGCCCCGATATCGCTTGCGGCTGCCTGGCCATCCTTTACCAAAATATCTGCCAAAGCTACTTTAGCGCCGGCACCAACCATGTTTTTAACGAAGGTGTGACCCAATCCACGAGCTCCACCAGTGACCAGAATTCGCTTGCCAGTTAAAGAAATAGGGGAAGTCATCAAAAATAGACCTGTCCTGCCTTCCTTATGCTCCTGTTAATGCTTGTGCACGTTTATCAGCACGCTCTAGTTCGAGAGCTGCCAACTCCGCCAACTGTGCTTCCGCTTTTTTCCGCATTTCTCGACGAACCCGGGCTAATCCCATATCATGATTATACAAATGCTCATGTTCGTGGGCATTGGGATCCATAGCCTCCAACAAAATTCGGTCCTGCTCAAGCACGTCCCAATGCAGTTTTTCCAAACGGTTACGGTACATAAAGCGCCAAACGTCACGCTGCCAGTCACTGACCTTTCGAGTGCGCCAAAAGAAAACTTGTGTATGATCTTCATCCACAGGAGTTGCAAATCCAACGATGTAAAAGACGCCTCCTGGTCCCGCATTTTTTCGATAGGGAATGGATAATCGCATCCACATCGCGCCAGTATTGCCAATCTCAACCCAATCAAAGTTGGTATCGCGTTGGCCTTCTTTTTCAAAAATTAAACCAAATTCTGTATCTTCTATTCGCATATTGGCTTTCTTATCGCCGAAAGCCATCGAATGGGACTCCGCGTGTAAATAAGCGCCGTGCATGGGATCCATCACATTGTCCACGGCGTAACGATAGTTGCATTCCCATACGGCAGTGCAGAGGAAGTTGCCGAACTCTTCACCTACCAACTCATTTGGAAGATCGAGGTCACATGGTGTCTGATGGGCCTCATCTCCAAAATAGAGAAAGATACCTCCTTCTCTTTCTTTCACCGGGTAGGAGCGGACACACTGCTTACCTTCCATCGAAGCTTTCTCTGCCGCTGGCACACACTCTACCACACCGTCTCTATTTACTTCCACGCCGTGGTACCAACAGGCGAGGCGGTTACCTAAGTTCCAACCCAAAGATAAACGCGCTCCTCGGTGTGGACATCGGTCCTCGACGGCGTTGACATTACCATCATTGTCCCGCCAAAGAGCTATATTGCGAGATAAACGGGTGATCCCTACCGGCTCCGAATGAACACCCCAACTAGGTAACACTGGATACCACATGTTCAGGAGACCAGTTTTCAGGAGCGCTTCAACTTGATCTGGAGTACTGAAATTTTCAACCATCGGTTTATCCTTGTTTGGATCCTTAAATAAAACTCCTTTTAATTGGTTTCTTTTGTAGAGATTACGCTCCAAGGCGCTTCATTTCAGACCGAAAAGATTCTTCAGTCCAGACGGCACCACTTTGCGTCTGGACACCCATTTCATTGAGGCGACTGATAATATTCTCCAACTCAATTACATTATCAGAGAATATCTTCTCTAAAGCCTGACCCAACCCGTTTTCATAGTCCGTTGGTGAGGCAGCTCTGGTCTGGTGCACAATATTTTTCGCCTGGCCCAAATGCTCTATATTTCCCTTGCTGGCAACTTTGTTTGCCTCCGGCAACTGCCGGTGTTTTAAATTCGGATTGTAATCCAAATAGCCCCCCTAAGCAGCACGAACAAACTGCTATTTCAATCTATGATTCATATATAAAGGAATTTTGTATGTGTTAACCAGCGCTATTTGCGAGCTTGAGAGATCTAAAACATCCAACCAATTGGACCAAGAACAATAATCGGAAAGACAAGAACGATCAGTAGGGTTTGAATGCGCCGGACTCAAACATAAAACCTATTGGGCCAAGAACGATAATCGGAAATATAAGAACAATTAGTAGAGCTATAATATCACAAATCAAAAATGGTATTGCCGCACCATAAATTTGAGGCATGGTAGTACCCTTAGGTGCCACACCCTTCATCACAAAAAGACTTGCTCCAAATGGTGGTGATGTGGTCCCAGTCTCAATAGCGATCAAAAAAAGCACGGCAAACCAAATAGAGTTAAATCCCACCTCCTCAACTATCGGTATAAAAACAGGAAGGGTTACCAACATAATTGGTACCGGACTCATAACCATACCCAGCACGATAACTGTCATCAGCATCAGAATTACTAATACGGTCGGACTTGTTCCAAAACTTAGAACCATATTGATGAGCCCAACCGTTGCTCCAGTAAATGCAAGCATCTGTGTGAAAGCCAATGCTCCAGAAATAATCATAAGGAGCATCACTGAAATTTCCAAACTGCCTATCATAGCTTTTTTAAATACATTCCAGTTCATCCGGCGTTGGAAACAAGCCAAGAGAAATGTCCCTAACGCACCAGATGCAGCCGATTCACTAGGGGTCGCCAATCCTAGGAAGATCACCCCAACGACCATAAAAATGATGAAAGAAACTGGCAAAATATGGATTAAAGTAGTCCATAATTTCTCAGATAAGGAAACCGGCGGGACTGTAAATGCTGGAGCTACTTTAGGATCTAGCGCACATCGACCCACTATATAAATAGCGTAGAGTATGGCCATAATTAGACCAGGTAGAATAATGGCAATTAGAATTTGTCCTATCGATAGCTCAGCAACGACGCCTAGTAAAACTGCCAAACCACTCGGAGGAACCATTATTGCCAATCCGCCGCTACCTAGGATTGGACCAAGGGACATGGGTTTTCCATACCCTCGCTTTTCCATCTCTGGAACCAAAGAAGAACCAAGCAGCGCAACACTTCCCATACTGTTGCCGGTTAGCGCCGCAAAAAGCACACCACCACCAACGGCTAACAGAGCTAACCTCCCTTTCAAATTACCAAACCACTTATCAAGTGCATCCAGAAGATTTACGCCAATTCCCGAGTGAAACATAATTTCGCCCATTACGAGGAATAAGGCCACCGGAACCAAAGTAAAAGTACTTAGAGATTCAGAGATTTGAATAACCAGCTGGAACATTCCCGGTATACCGGCAAAAAAGAAATAAGCACCAACCATGTTTACAACTAAAAATGTAAATGCCACCGGCATACCGATGAACATTAAGAAGAAAAGAGACCCCATTATCAAAAGAAAGGCTTCCCACCATTCCATGGAATTAACCTTCTTTCTCTAAATTTGGATCTACTGCCAGCTGAAGCCCAAGCAAGGCTCGCACCCCGCGTCGGATAAACTGGAAACCCAACAAAAACAGCCCAAAAGGAACCACCGCGGTTATCCAAAATGTTAGCGGGCCCATAATTGTGGTTTCCCGAATATCATTTTGGTACTGATCAATAACGGTCAAAACACCAAACCAACAAACAATAAAACAGGCCACCGCGGCCACAATTGATAATAGAAGATGCATGTATTTCTTCGCCCGGGGATTAAATGTTTCCAGAATCAGATCGAGTGAGACATGCTTGTCCTTACCAAGAACCCAAGCGGCGGCCAAAAAAGTGGAATAAAGCAGTGTTATTTCACTGAGTTCTACAAGCCACGGGTTTGTTATAGAAGAAAAGGAACGCGTAACAATTTCAACACAGATGGCAAGAATGATAAGCACCAACATAGTGCAGGCAACATAAGCCAGAAACTGGTTTAATTTATCGAACCATCTGGATACAGCTGATAACCGACTAAACATTAAAGAACATCACTTCCAAGTGCTAAAATTAAATTGGAGGATTACTTTATAAAGTAATCCTCCAATTCATTGATCGTCTTTTAAAAAAAAAGACAAATTTACTTCATCAACAATTTTTCAAGCTCGGCGCCTTCTTTCGGTGCCGCTTTCTTCACAGCTGCCCAAGCCGCATCATAGACTATCTTGTTGTATTTAGCAGTCACCGCAGGCGAAAATTTAGTTCCTGGAAGTTTAGCTTTTTCAACCGCAGCATAAGCTGCGTCAATTACAGGTTTCCAATTTGCTTCAAAAATTGGCGGGTCAACATTACGAGTATAATTTAGCACTTTTGCCCTTGTTGCAGCAGGGATCTTCGCCCAGGACTTTGGATTTACGAGAAAATGGAAAACCGCAGTATAAAATCCTTCATGAATCCAATCACCAAGTACACCTTTATAAATCTTAGCAACCCCAGGGATTCCCGTGACAAAACCTTTCACAACACCTCTTTCCATTGATGTGTAAATTGCTGGCATCGGCAAGACTACAGGGTTAGCTCCCAACGCCTTAACAGCGGGCGCAATAGCTGGAAAAACTCGAATTTTTAAGCCCTTAATGTCCTCAAGGCTTTTAATTGGATTCCTGAGAAAGATGTGGAAACTCTTGTTAGACATTGGAAGCTCCCCAACATAAACAAGTCCCTTCGCCTCATGGAGTTTGGCAAAATAATCGTGAAAGCCAGCTGCCTTTCTCTCAGCATAAGTCTTATTAGAGTAGTTTGACGCTCCAGATACATTTAAAATCCCGTTAACATAACTGGGACTGGTTATTGTAGCGTCAACCGATCCCAACCTCACAGCATTTGGCTGCTTAAACTGGGGAACGGCCTCTGGACCACCACGCCAATCAATTTGGAACTCACCCTTCAAGGCGGCATTTATTCTTTTGATAAAACCACCAAATGATTTTCCAACTGGATGTTTCGCTGGCAACATCGTTACCATTTTTAGCTTCGCCTCGGCTGCCTCAACCTGATGCACGCCAGTGACAAAAAAGAGGCCCATTAGCAAAGCAAGACTCAAAGTAAATATTTTTTTCATTTAAAGCTGTCTCCCTTTTATGAATATTAGGTGTTATGAGATTCGCTGGGATTGATTATAGAGTTTTATATTAGTCGCGATGATACTAATAATATCAGTCTTGAGCAATTAATATACTGATATCACGTGTTAATTAGATGTCGCTAACTTTACGTGCAAACGTAGCAGCCTATGAATGGCCGTTGGGTTTCTTCTGCCAAGACCACATTCAGTAGCAATACCAAATTTTTCTACATACTTAGATGCTGTTTCCATGCGAGCACGATTTTCATCTAAAGTATCTGAATCGTGCACAAGCCCCAGATATAACTCAGTGTCATCTGCCTGCAAGAGTTTCAGAAGCGGATGAAAATAGGCGTCATCGGTACGGTTAACTGGTACAGGCATATGTATAAAATTAATTTGTCGCGAGAGACCTTCCGCTAGGCCATTGGCTACTTTAACACACATACCTAGGTCATTTGGTTCCTTCCAATGCCTATTGTTCATACTTCCATAACAAAGATGAAACCCCATCTCAACTTCCGCCGGCACACGGTTTCCCAATTTAATTAATCTGCTCATTAAGACATCCCATTCATCTTTGAAGGTTGCAGGGTAGACCCCTTCAAAAATGCTCATCTCCGTTGCTACATCCCATTGAATGGCTAACTTATTTGATGGAATTCTGCTGCAAATTTGCTCAATTTCCCTCAGGATAGCATCCTCATAGATGGGATAAACATCATCCTGATTTTTATAGCTGATGAATGAATAAACTGGTGCAAACGGTGTTGGCATACTGACTAAAAACTTAGCAATTTTTGGCAACACTCCGTCTTTCTGTTTTTTCTTAAAGAGCGTGTACGACTTGATGGCTTCGCGAGCAAACCCAAGATCATGAATCTTGAGATCTTGAGATCCTCTTCCTTCAACGAAGGCAAAAGGGCGATTGAGCTGATAATCACGTTCTTTTTTTTGGCACTGCACTAACGCCGATTGGTTCGCAAACACACCGCGTTGCCAACCGATCCAGTTTGTGCGTTCCCCTGTTTCACCATCTGGAATACGCATGCATTTTTTCCCGAGGTATCTGCCGACAATATCAAAAACTAATTCTGCCGAGTTTAGAGGAATGCTCCCCACGAGATGAATTTGGAAATTTGACATTTTCACATGACCTGTTTTTTTTCACATGCCTTATTTAAGTAAATGAAAGATACTAATCGAAGACTATAGGTCTGGGAATGTTGGAAAACATATCTTAGTAACTTGATTAGCGTTTCTGGGAAACAAATTTAGATCCTAATTAGAATTTTTTAAGCTGTCGTGTTAACCGCCATATACGCCAATCAATTCACTCGAACCTATATTTTCCCAAAATTAATTCTAGTCTATGACGATGCTGCATAGACCACCTTAAATTGGTCAACTATGATATGACTGGAATGGTAAAAGATCATGTGCGCAGTTAACAAACGGCCTGTAACGGGCTCTCCAATGCAGATCAATGGTCAAGGAAATATCGAATTTTCTTATCGCGATGGTCGTACTAACTTATTCCACCTTTACCAAAGTGATCCGATCAGGGTGCTATTTCCGAATGTGTCTTCAGAGGAAATAAAACAAGGAATTATAGTAACTACATCAGGTGGCTTGGTTGGCGGTGACAAAATATCATTAGCACTTACGTTTGGTGAAAAAACGTCTGCAATGATAATGGCCCAGGCAGCAGAAAAAGTTTATGGCTCTTCAGAGGCTACTTGCCTAATGGAAGTAGATCTTGAAGCAAACACACATGCTTGGGCGGAATACCTTCCCCAGGAAACAATATTGTTTGATAACGCCCGCCTCAATCGCACCACACGAATTAGGGCGGCGGCAGGCTCACAAGTACTGGCCGGTGAAATTGTCGTATTTGGTAGGAAAGGCAGTGGTGAAACCTTTTCTTCTGGATATTTGCGGGATTCCTGGGAGGTTTGGCGAGATAATAAGCTTGTCTGGATAGATACTTTGTTACTTGAGAAAAATATTCCACAGGTTTTTAATCACCCAGCTTGTTTAAAAAACATCAACGGAGCGGCAACAATCGTGTTCATATCTGACAATGTCGGCACGTACTTGGATTACGCCCGCAACCTAATTAAAGACCCTGAGGAAAATATTCGTATGTCTGTCAGTGTTACTAATGGAGTTCTTATCGCCCGATTTATGGGTGAAGATCCTTTAAACTTGCGCAATGCCTTTGGCAATTTTTGGCAAAATTTTCGGCATCATGTGGCAAGTTTACCAAATTCTCTTCCACGTTTATGGCACATCTGATTGATTATCATAAGAGGAATTTAAACCATGCACCTTACACCGAGAGAAAAAGACAAATTGCTCGTTACAATGGCTGCAGAAGTAGCAAGAAAACGTTTGGCTCGCGGTGTTAAACTTAATTACCCGGAAGCCGTCGCGTTAATCAGCGACTTTGTCGTAGAAGGTGCCAGAGATGGTTCCTCAGTCGCCGATCTTATGCGTGATGGTGGAAATGTTCTCACTAAGGACCAGGTGATGGAAGGGATAGATCAGATGATTAGTGACATTCAGGTTGAGGCTACTTTCCCGGATGGAACCAAATTGGTGACTGTCCACAACCCCATACGTTAGGAAAACGAAGCATGAAACCAGGCGAAGTCATAACCGCTCCCGGCACTTTGATCCTCAATAAAGACCGAGAAACTTTGGACATGATTGTGACCAATACCGGAGACAGACCAGTGCAGGTGGGTTCCCATTACCATTTTTTTGAGACAAATTCGGCACTCGATTTTGACCGTGAGAAATCGAAAGGTAAACGGCTAGATATTCCTGCTGGTACGGCCGTCCGGTTTGAGCCTGGTCAACGCCGGAACATCACCCTGATTGACTATCAAGGCAACCGCCAAGTCTATGGATTTAACGCCTTAGTCCAGGGCGATCTGGATTAAAAAGGAGAAGTTGGACACATGGCTTACGAAATTGACCGCGCAGCATATGCGGCCATGTTTGGGCCCACTACTGGCGATAAAGTCCGCCTTGCCGATACGGATTTGTTAATTGAAGTGGAAGAGGACAAAACAATCTATGGCGAGGAGATAAAGTTTGGTGGAGGCAAAGTTATCCGAGATGGCATGGGCCAATCCCAAATCAGTCGACAAGATAACGCCGTTGATACTGTCATTACCAATGCCCTTATTCTCGATTATTGGGGCATTGTCAAAGCTGACATAGGAATTAAGGACGGCCGCATTGCCGGTATTGGCAAAGCTGGAAATCCAGACATTCAACCTCAGATAGATATTATTGTGGGACCGGGCACTGAGGCTATCGCCGGGGAGGGTCGACTACTAACTGCAGGTGGCATCGATGCTCATATCCACTGGATCAGTCCACAGCAAGTTGATGATGCCCTTTATTCTGGCGTTACCACTATGCTTGGTGGCGGAACCGGACCTGCAGAAGGAACTAATGCCACCACCTGCACTCCCGGGCCTTGGCATATCAGTCGGATGCTGCAGGCGGCAGAAGGCCTACCTATGAACTTAGGATTTTTTGGCAAAGGCAACGCCTCTAAACCCGACGCCTTATTTGAGCAGGTCAATGCGGGAGCGTGTGGACTCAAGCTTCACGAAGATTGGGGAACAACCCCGTCCGCTATTGATACCTGCTTGAACGTGGCCGAGGAGGTGGACGTGCAGGTCGCCATTCACACGGACACCTTGAATGAAGCGGGTTTTGTCGAAAATACGATATCCGCATTTAAAGATCGCACTATCCACGCCTTCCATACCGAAGGCGCTGGGGGAGGCCACTCACCCGACATAATCAAATTGTGTGGGGAAACTAACGTATTACCATCCTCCACAAACCCTACTCGTCCATTCACGATAAATACCGTGGATGAGCATTTGGATATGCTCATGGTGTGCCATCACCTCGACCCCAAGATCCCGGAAGATGTAGCCTTCGCTGAAAGCCGTATCCGGCGGGAAACGATTGCTGCCGAGGATATACTCCATGACCTTGGGGCTTTTTCTATGATTGCGTCTGATAGCCAGGCTATGGGACGTGTGGGTGAAGTCATCATCCGCACCTGGCAAACTGCCGACAAAATGAAAAAACAGCGGGGATCACTACCTGACGAGAAAGGCAAAAACGACAACTTTAGGGTCAAACGTTACATCTCTAAATACACAATAAACCCTGCCCTAACCCACGGCATTGCCAATCACGTTGGTTCAGTTGAAGTTGGCAAACTCGCGGATCTTGTTCTCTGGAAACCCATGTTTTTTGGAGTTAAGCCCGATCTTATTTTAAAAGGTGGATCTATCGCTGGCGCTGCCATGGGTGATCCAAACGCCTCTATTCCAACACCCCAACCCGTCCACTATCGTCCCATGTTTGCAAGTCTCGGACGTTCTATGCAGGCGAGCTCAGTAAGCTTTATATCTAGGGATGCAATTGGTATAGGGTCGGAGTTGGATCTAAAAAAAGATACGCTTCCCGTCTGCAACACTCGATCCGTAACAAAAAAGGACATGATCCTGAACGACTATACGCCAGAGATGTTTGTTGATCCGGAAACCTATGAAGTAAGAGCCGATGGAGAACTCCTAATATGTGAACCAGCCCAGGAACTCTCCATGGCCCAGCGTTATTTCTTATTCTAAAATGCGCCGGGCCATTGAAATTTCGCCGGCTGGCGATTGGTTGCTGGAAGCTGCGGTCGCGACCGTGTCTCTACCGTTTCATAACCGTTACCGAAGGCGAATCCGTTTGACCGATGACACCGGCGAGGATTTTCTTCTCGATCTGGTTGAGCCCAGTCGGTTTAGGGATGGCGATGGCTTGGTTCTGGATGACGGAGGTATCCTTGCTGTTCGCGCTGCCTCGGAAGCTGTAATTGATATCATCTGTAAAACAGCTGAAAAGAAGACCCAAATAGCTTGGCATCTTGGTAACCGTCATACGGCGGTGCAAATCCTGCCGCGGGGCAACTTACGAATTTGCCAAGATCACGTGCTGGAAAAAATGGTACAAGGCTTGGGGGCCGCTACTCGCCGCCTTACAGCACCATTTGAACCTGAAGGTGGAGCTTACGAACACAGTCACACTCACAACAGTGGTGAAAAAACTTGACTATTGGTACCCACTCAGATGCTAACCTGTTAAAACTCCTCACTTGGCTATCTCCAAATTTCCCCGTGGGAGCATATATCTATTCCCACGGAATTGAGTTTGCTGTAGAAGAAGGGCTGGTAAGGGACGCAGATACCCTTCAAAATTGGATAGAAGGCATTTTGGCCTATGGTGCAGGCTGTAAAGATGGCATTTTATTTTCGGAAACATGGAAAGCGGCTAGCGAAAAAAATGACGTGCGCTTATTAGAGCTATCAGAAATGGCCCGAGCTTTTCAACCGACAGCCGAAATGGAAATTGAGAGCCACGCTCAAGGTAACGCTTTCATCAAAGCCGTTTGCGCAGCTTGGCCTTCAAACCAACTAAATCGTATATCCTCATATTTAAAACAAGATAACAAAAATATACCCTACTCGGTAGCTGTTGCACTCGTATCTGCAATTCATGGTATAGCGCTTGGTGATGCCTTATCAGCGTACTTAAACGCCTTTTCATCCAATTTGGTTTCTGCGGGAGTGAGGCTCATTCCCATAGGCCAAACGATGGGCCTAAAGGTATTAGCGGGCTTAGCCGACACAATTTTGACGGTAAAAGAAATCTCGTTAACGTCTTCTCCGAGAAATATTGGATCCGCTACCTTGGTTGTGGATTGGACTTCGGCACGACATGAAACACAATATACTAGGCTTTTCCGATCATGATTAAATTCAATAGAGATCCCCTGCGTATTGGCATCGGAGGTCCAGTCGGTACAGGTAAAACAGCTTTATTAGAAAAACTATGTAAACATTTGGGAGCAAGTTATAACATTGCCGCCATCACCAACGACATTTATACACGAGAAGACGCTGAGTTCTTGACCAAATCAGGCGCTCTTCCACCAGACCGCATTTTGGGAGTGGAAACGGGGGGGTGTCCCCATACCGCTATCCGAGAAGACGCCTCGATGAATCTCGCGGCGGTCGCCGAAATGAATGAAAAGTTTCCCAATCTCGACATGTTGTTTATTGAATCAGGCGGAGATAACCTAGCAGCAACTTTTTCCCCAGAGCTAGCCGATATTACAATCTACGTAATTGACGTCTCTGCCGGTGACAAAATACCGCGGAAAGGTGGGCCAGGTATCACTCGTTCTGATTTACTGGTGATCAATAAAATCGATCTTGCAAAGTTTGTCGGAGCAGACCTTGATGTAATGGAACGTGACGCCCAGAAAATGCGGGGTGAAAAACCCTTTTACTTCACAAATCTAAAAAAGAATCAGGGTGTAGAAAAAATTTCTGCTTTTATTGTGGGGTCAGGTGGAATGGGTTTTGAAAAGATTGCAGTAGCAGAATGACGTATCCTACAATCTTCTAAGGTGCGAACACTGAATACCATTAACCATTGAGACATGCATATCAATAACTTTAGATCATCCTCAAAATATTTTGATTCGGCAAAAATACCACAAATTTAATTGTGTGACTTAAAAAATTGTATGTGACTACAGCAAATGGCGCGCCCGGAAGGACTCGAACCCTCAACCTCCTGATCCGTAGTCAGACGCTCTATCCAATTGAGCTACGGGCGCCAAAGGAGGGACGAAACTATTCAAATGGCGGGTTAAGTTCAAGACACCCTTCTAATATGGTTTGTTTTAGGATTCTTCTTGGAGTTTGATTGGGATTTTTTCTTGATTGAGGTTTAACGTATAGTTAAGTAATATATTTAAGTGTATGTTTACGAATTGTTAGTCGTAGAGGTTAACTCGCTTGATCCAGTGGCTTGAATTTAATTGTAATAGGAATTTCGTCGGGATGGTCCTCAAAAATATTCGTCCAGTATTTGTCGGCGTTGCGGTTTTTATTTCTGGGTGTTCCTTCTCTGCGGAGTCCTTGCTACCCACCTTGACAGGTGAAGACCCAGCTGGGCCCACTTCATCTGCCCAAAAGGATCAAGCTCCTGAGGCCAAAACCTCCCCCGCACCCCCATTAGCGCCTACAAGATTAGCTCAAAATGCGCCCGCAAATAACGGCGCTGATTCTGGCACCTTTGTAGGCAGTAAAGTTGGTGAGTTACGGAAAGAATTGCGCCGTCTACAGATCAACGTGTCCAGGAATAATTCTAATCTTCAACAACTTCGAGCTAATAGCGTCCAAAGCGCAGAAAGTTATCAGCGTGCCGTTGCCGTCGTGAATTCACGTCTTCAAGTCGGGACTACCCCTGGGAACCCGGTATTGGTGCAAAGATTTAATACCGCCCTGAGTTTATTAAATAGTATCAGCGAGGACATAGGGTCCATGAATAAATTGACCTCTCAGGTCACCTCTGATTCAACCCTGGCAGCATTCCTATCAGAGAACACTCGAGCGGCCTTCCGTGTTTCTGGAGCGATGGATGAAGACCACCAAAAACTTGCCATGTTAGAAGATGAAGTAAATCGGACTGTTGTTTTAGTTGAGCGTGTATTAAAGGAACTAAGTGAGGATATTCAACGTCATACTAATTTTGTCGCGACCGAACGTAGCAACTTGAACACGCTATCTGAATCAATCAAAACTGGCGAAATCATGGGGGCCAGTCTTACTAACCGCGCCCTTGACGCTGTCGCTTCTGGCAGACAAAACTCCGTCGGGCCCCAAACCCGGCGATCAATTAGTAGTCGCCCGTTGGTGGTAATTCGCTTTGACCGTAAGGACGTGGCTTATGAGCAGGCACTATACAACGCTGTCAGCCGGGTCCTTGAACGTCGACCCGGTTCAACTTTTTCTCTGGTAGCCATAGCCCCCAATTTGGGCGGAGCAGCCAAACTTGCTGTTGACAGAAACAAGGCGCGCCGCAATGCGGAAAATGTACTTAGATCGTTGCAACGTATGGGCCTCTCGCCAGACCGGGTGTCCTTGTCCGAGCGGACAGCGCGCGCGACCAGCACCGAGGTACATCTCTACCTAAATTAGGGGGCCTACCCCAAAAAATACCAAAGCCAAAAGCTGTCCTCTCCAAGCCAAGGTGTTAGTCTTTGTGGTTTGTAGCGCTAACCATCAAATGCTAGGTATTTTGTGTCGTTACAACTTTACATTAACTAATCTAGCCATCAATGATACCTCATCCAGAGAATAGCGGCCTCACAGCACAGGCGTACATTTTGCTGGCGGTGGCTATATTCGGGTGGGGTGTTTCATGGCCATTCCTGAAAATTGCTCTTGCTGAAATTCCACCATTAACATTTCGTGGTCTAATTGCACCGACTGCTGCCCTCGCTATATTTGGCCTCGGGTTCCTTTTTAAATTTAAGATTGGTATTCCAAAAGGGCAATGGCGAGAGATCACGTTAGCGGCATTTTTAAACATTACCCTCTGGCACGTATTTAGCGCTTTTGGAATACGCCTTCTGGGTGGCGGTCAAGCCTCCATTATCGCCTATACAATGCCCCTATGGGCCGTGATCTTGAGTATATTATTTATTGGCGAAAAATCGACACCCGGTAAACTAATTGGGCTTGTTCTTGGCATGTGCGGGCTTGGCGTATTGTTATCTGGAGAGCTTGGCATCCTAGAACTTGCGCCGGCTGGTGCTTTTTTCATGTTAGCCTCAGCCTTTTCCTGGGGTGCCGGTACTGTTGTACAAAAGAGTATTAAGTGGCGTATCTCCACGCTTTCCCTCGTGGGGTGGCAGTTAGTCATTGGCGGACTACCCATTACGATCTTAGCCTTGATCCTTGAAACCCCCGATTGGCAAACTTATTCCCTAGCAGCGGTTGGTTCTACTATCTTCGTGTTATTTTGCCCTATTATCATGTGCTGGTTTGTCTGGTTCAGAGTGATTGAAATGTTACCCGTCTCTATTTGCACTATCTCAACTCTACTAGTCCCAATTATAGGAGTGGTCAGTTCAAGCCTAGTTCTGGGGGAAACCGTTGGTTGGCGTGAATTTGTTTCACTGTTATTTATTTGCACGGCACTAGCACTAGTTTTTACTCCAGCAGCGGTAAATACTTCGGGAAATTAAAACCAAATTAGAAAAAATTATTTGTAACTAGATCGTAACGCCAAGCATCTCAATTAAAGAATTAGCTCAAAGCGTTGATACACTACAATTCAACGTTATCAATCAATCGTGTTCTTCCAAGCCATGCAGCCCCTAATACTCTTACGGATCCTGTATTTTGCTCGGCTTGATTTAATGTGGCTGGGTCACAAATCGCAATATAGTCAACCTTTGTAAACCCAGATTTTATCAAGGCCATTTTTCCTTTAGAAATCGCTTGGTTGCTATTATTTGACGTATGGAAGTGCTCTGCCGTTTCAATGAGAATGCGATGTAACCCTGGGGCAACTGATCTTTGCTCCTTATTTAGGTAAATATTTCTCGATGATAGCGCAAGTCCATCGCGCTCGCGAATTGTAGGACACCCGATGATTTCAACGGGTATATCGAGATCAGACTTCATACGTTCAATAAGACAAAGCTGTTGGTAATCCTTTTCCCCAAAATAGACCCTGTTCGGAAGTACTTGGAAAAGTAGCTTAGTAACCACAGTAGCGACACCTTTAAAGAAATCGGGCCTAAACTCTCCTTCTAATATGTCACCTATACCTGTTACTGAAACACT
>ERZ651768.1913-NODE-1913-length-14902-cov-14.261113_pt1 | contig 14902 bp, 11 predicted proteins | sample MGYA00514754_ERZ651768 | MGnify/ENA metagenome assembly ERZ651768
CGTCCACTAAGCCACATCGGCCAATTTTGTGACCCAATTTTCAACGCCCAACAAAGTAATGCCGGAAGGCAACAAAAGTAGGGTATCGGGAGAAGGACTCTCCCCCGTCTCCACCAGCTTACTAAAACAGGCGCTTCCAGGCTCGATCGGGCCCGAAATGCCTCGCAAACTTGTGTTCTGGTTAGAAATCCCTTTAGAGGTTTCCACTCTCATTCTACATTCCGGCTCGCTTGGGTATCTGTATAAACGTCCAAACCGTAGCCGCTGAGAACAATAAGGCCGACGAATAGTAGAAGACGGTCGAATATCCGAACTGGGAAACAATGTACCCTGCTAACATGGGCGCCGGCAACGTGACTACCTGCTGAAATAGAGTCATAAAGCTTTGCGTGGTGCCTTGAACCTGTTCGGATGCCACATCTAAAACCGCTGCGGTTGCTATGTTTCCAGTACCGTAGAAAAACAAGCCTAAAGCTCCGATAATCAAGGCTAGCAGCAAGCCCCCGTCGGGCGCGGGTAATAGTAGATACAAAAATCCCATAATGGCGAAGCACGGCAGCAATACGGTCTTGCGGCTAAATCTGTCGGATAATATTCCCATCAACGGTTGGGAAAACATTCCCATGGCGTAGAGCAAAGCCCAATGAAACCCGAGCCAAAAGGGACCGTAGCCCATCTCTTCGGCGAGATATAGAGGCAAGAAGGTTGTCACGCTCAATCGCGCCATTCCAACGAAGCTGCTGGCGATCATCACCATGAAGATAGTGGGACGGGCAAAGATACCCTTTACACCCGCGAAGTACGACCTTCGAGTCAGACCACCCGGCCCGGCTAAGGAATACTGGCGAACGGTCTTCCACATCAAAAGGGCAAGGATCAACGCCGGAATCATGTGCCACTGGGCCAGATCCTTCCATCCCACCATTAGCAGCAACGCACCGATACACAGAGGGCCAACGCTGTCACCGACGCTAGCCCCTACGCCATGCAATGCCAAAGCGGTGCCTCGGCGGTCGGCGAATTGCAACGAAAGTGTAGATACGGACGATGGATGCCACAAGGCGGATGCTGCTCCCAGCATGACCAGAAACATAAGTATCCAGAAATATGTCGGGGCAATGCTGGCGACAAGGTAGGCGCAGCCGCCCATCGCCAAGGCGCAACCAAGAATTAATCCCTTATGCGTGTTGAAGGCGTCAGCGGCGAATCCGGACGGTAAAGTCAAGAGTCCACTGGCCCCCTGCTTGGCCGTCATCAACCCGCCGACCTGAACCTCAGAGAGTCCAAGATCGGTTTTTATAAAGGGTAGGAAAATCGGGAACATCTGCTGGTACCAGTGAACGACCGCGTGTCCAAAGGTCAAGGTACCGAGAAGGAATTTCCGCTCTACTTGGGGTTGCTTAGCGTTTTGTGACGTACAGGTAACTTCCGCCTCTAGGTCTTCGAACCGGCTGTTCTGGCGGGCTCTTGATTTTTGTCTTTAGCTTAATAAATCTGGGCTGCCTCCATCGGAGGACGTATTGTGATTCTAATTGTAGAGATCCAGGCACGTCTATAAGCAGAACACGAAGGCCGACTGATTACCTAGCCCACAGGTAGTGGTTCAGGAGATTAGAGTCGAACTAACACGGGGTCACCCCCACCGGTTTTTGAGTACGATGCGCTTTGTATTAATCAGTTTCATCATGAAACCCACTCAATGATCGGTTCTCTGGTTGTGCTTACTTGTATGGTCCGTCCAGTCAAGGGTGTCGGCCAAACGAGCTAGACATACGGACAACTCCCGTAGCGCAGCGGCGACAGAATGATCCGCGTTTGGGGTTCGACTCTCACCCGTACATAGTGGTATTCCCTTGTGTCTTTTAATCCGTGGATGAGTCTGTTCGCTAACTACGCCCATTACCAACCTTACCAAAGGCACCCGGTTTCTTGCCTTCTAGCTTCCTGCTCCAGGTTTACCAGGAGATCTCGGTGTTGGCCGTCCCTAGTCCAGGCTGTGGCCAGGCCTTCTTGAATCAGTGTCGCGTCGATGCTCTCCCCGCTCAGGGTATAAAGATAGAACAACAATCTCCCGTATCTATCTTCCGACCGAGGGCCAGATTCAATCCGGACCATATCACCGGACAGATGACGAGTGCGTTCAGTAGCTGCTTCGTAACAGCGCTCTCCCCTCTCCGGGGTATCTACACCGAACAACCTGACCCGATGCTTAGTGCCGGCGATCAAAACTTCCAAAGTATCACCGTCGATAACCCGAACAACCTGAGCTTCTTCTATTGGCCCGGGGTCTAAGCCACCAGACTCAGTGGTTGAGGCTGCACAAGCGATAAACAAACTCGCAATAAGTGTGCCCAATAAGCGGAAAATCAAATCGGTCATCGATTTGGGTTGAGCGCTTGTTTGATAGGGCTTAGTAATCGTCGAGGCTCCACACCTAAACCGCTCTTTTCAACATTTTGTTGCCTTCCGGCATTACTTGGTTGGGCGTTGAAAATTGGGTCACAAAATTGGCCGATGAGGCTTAGTGTACGAGGATACGGGAGAGGGCCGAACTCTTCTGTGATACGTATCTGAGATGGCCCTCCTCAAATACAGAATTGGTCCGAGTGGGGATGTTGGCGGCGTGACCATACAACTTAATTCCCGATTAGCCTCGTCTTTACGCTGTTTGGCATTCTCTATTTTGAAGGTCTGCTGTTTTCGATATCTAGGCGGAGCTGTTCCAGTTCTTCCCAACGTTCGTAGGCCTCAGCCAAAAGTCTTTTCAGTTCTTCCAACCTTTCGTTGTTGGCAACAATGTCAGCCCTGTCTTTTTTGTAGAGTTCCGGATCTCCCATCGTCTGGAACAACGCCTGCTGTTCATTTTCGAGGGATTCAATAGTCTGGGGCAGTGCATCCAGTTCCTTTTGCTCGCTGAACCGTAATTTCACCCTTGCCTTTGGTGCCTGAGCTGGTGGGACCTCTTGTTTTCCGGCAGGTGCGTTACTTGGTTTGGCTTCCTGGGGGCGCTGTCGCAGCCAGTCATCGTAGTTACCCACATACTCTTTCACGACGGAGTCGCCTTCAAAAACGACGGTGCTCGTTACGATGTTGTTGATGAACGTCCTATCATGGCTGACGAGGAGAATCGTTCCTGTGTAGTCAATCAAGAGCTCTTCAAGAAGGTCAAGGGTCTCGATATCAAGGTCGTTGGTGGGTTCATCCAGCACAAGGAGATTGGAGGGTTGGGTGAAGAGACGGGCGAGCATGAGGCGCTTGCGCTCGCCTCCAGAAAATCCAGAAACAAGAGAGCGAGCTTGATCTGGAGAAAATAGAAAATCTTGCAGATAGCCGAAGATGTGACGACTTTTACCGTTAACGGTAACTGTGTCACTGCCGTCGCCGATGTTTTCTATAGCGGTCTTGGATTCGTCCAATTGCTCAAGGAGTTGGTCGGAGTAGCTGATTTGCAAATTAGAGCCAAGGCGGATTGTTCCATCGGCCGGAACGAGCATGCCAAGAAGGAGCCGCAGAAGGGTTGTCTTGCCGCTGCCATTAGGGCCTAGAATCCCAATTCTATCGCCCTTTAGAATCGTGGCGGAGAATTGTGATATTACCTGAGTATCGCCATAGTTAAAGCCAATATTGTCGGCCTTTGCCACTAATGTTCCGGAACGCTCAGCCTCTTGGACTTCCATCTTCACATTCTTGGGCCGGTCTCGTCTGGAACTGCGCATCTCCCGCATTTTTACCAGTTCCCTCACTCGGCCTTCGTTACGCGTCCGCCTCGCCTTAATACCTTCTCGAACCCAATGTTCCTCCTGTTTTAGCTTCCTATCGAACAGAGCGTTTTTCGTCTCCTCTGCATCACGGTTGGCGTCTCGCCGTACCAGGAATGTCTCATAATCGCAGGTCTGGTCAAACAGGCGACCGCGATCAATTTCTATTATCCGGGTAGCGATTTTCTGTAAGAACATGCGGTCGTGGGTAACGAAAATTATGGCACCGGCAAACTGAGCCATCATCTGTTCCAGTTCCTTGATGGAATCAATATCCATGTGGTTACTTGGTTCATCAAGTAGGAGGATATCCGGCTCACTAACAAGCGCCTTCGTCAAGAGCACTTGACGTTTAAGGCCAGCGGAAAGAGATCTGAAATCGCGGTCAGTATCCAACCCAAGTTGCGAAAGGCTTTTGTTGACCTGTTCCCTCTTGTACCACACTCCTTCCGTATCAAGATTGTCGTGAATGCGATCCAATTCCTCGCGTAGAGGCGGCGTGCCTTCATGTAGCAACCTGGCGCTTGGAGATGGATTCCGTGCGGAAAGATCAACGTATTCTCTGCTTCCGCTGGCGACAACATCAAACACGGTTCCGGGTAAATCATTGGGCACTTCTTGTGAAAGATAGGCAGTGCGTATGCCTTTTTGGAATGAGACAACGCCGGCGTCTGGTTTGACGCTTCCCTCGATCAGCCGCAGTAACGTTGTTTTCCCTGACGCGTTCCTGCCTACCAGGCCAACCTTCTCACCTCGTTCAATGGTTAAGTTGACCTCGTCAAAAATTTGGACGCCAATAAAGGCAAGGGATATACCTTGCATATTTAAGAAGGCCATAAAGGGAAGTTACCTTGCCACCACTATTTTCTTAGTTCTTCGTCAAAGGTTCGGGCGATGTCGTTAATAGCTTTAATTTTCCGAGCTACGTCTTGGGTGTCGCTCAACGGATAATCGTCGTCTGAATCTTCTTCGATTGGTGGGATATCCGGCCCAGGCGATCCGAGCTCGGAGTCGTTTGCAAAAAGTGCACCCTCTCCCACCAAGTCGTTCCAAGCCTTAGACGGGCTTTGATGAATGGTTAAGGTCGATCTCGTTTGTCTATAAAACAGTGCCCTGTTCCGGCCAGTGGTATCCAACAATTGGGTCGATACAGGGTTCAAGCACTTCGGGTCCCATAGAATCCATTATTCGGATCTCCGATACTGGAAATCGTATGCCGTTGGCTAATTGTAAAACGTTTGTTTGTAAATAGGTAAGCGTCGAGACGGAAAAAGAGGATTAAATGAATAGAAGCCCTTTATACAAAGGGCTTCTATTATCAATTTGTTGTCAAAACATGGTGCCGAAGGTCAGAGTCGAACTGATATGGGGCCACCCTTACCGGTTTTGGGTGTGGCGCCAACTGTACAAATTAGTTTCATCATGAAACCTACTCACTGATCGGTTATCTGGTTGTGCTTGCCGGTATGGCCTGTCAAATCAAGGGTGTCGGCCAACCGAACCAGACATACGGACAACTCCCGTAGTGCACCGGCGATAGAATGATCCGTGTTTGGAGTTCGACTCTCCCCCACTCATTAAAAGAGGCGCTTTTAGGCTCGATCGAGGCCGGGGCGCCTCTTTCTTTGTCACCAGGACGGGGTTTCTCCCGTCTGTCAGGCCATGGGAGAGTCCGTCTTCGATCTGCCGTAGCGGGGAGTAATTTTCTAAGAAAGCCGGTAGATCCCTCGTAACGTACCTGGACGCCACACCCCGAACCTTAATTTAACGTGCGACCGCTTAAAAAGGTCATGGTCGTTCAACAAGGGATAAACTTCGGTGATGAATCACCTGGTTTTCTCTGATGGGAATATTGGCATGAATTGACTTGCAACAATTGCGGATATCAAGGTATACCTACCTTGTGCCCAAAAGACTAAGAGAGCCACGTCCAACAAACGGAATCGGCCCACACAGGGTTGATGAAGAGTTCAACCCGGAGTGATCGCCGTCATACGTACGCCAGCCGCAAATCGGTATATGGCAATATTTGGCTCTCTTTTGGCCAGCAACTTGGCTCTGGCAAAAGTGTAGCAAGAGTTGGTTTCTAGCCGCAGTGTTCTCGAGACCCGGGCAATTTCATCCGAGACCCACTAGGAGAAAGTGAAAGAAATGGCAATAAGATATGGGCTGGTTGTCCCAAGCATTCTAATTCTGCTTTTGATGCTGGCTGTCGCGTGCGGCAGCGATGGCGGCGATGCCGATCAAACATCGACTGAGCAGGCAACGAGCGACCGGTTACAAGTAGTCAAGGATCGCGGGAACCTTATCTGCGCCAGCCGTAACGATGTTCCGGGTTACGGTTCCTTGGATGCGTCCGGTAACAATGTAGGCTTTGACATTGACCTTTGCCGAGCCGTGGCCACTGCCGTGTTAGGCGATTCAAGTGCCATTGAGGTCCGGTATATTTCAGCATCTGAACGCGGACCGACGATCCAATCGGGCGAGGTTGACCTACTTGTCCGCACTGTAACGTGGACAACCTCTCGAGACGCCCAGTGGGGTAACTATGTCCAGACCATGTTTTATGATGGTCAAGGTTTCTTGGTAAACAAGTCCTTGGGCATGTCCAGCGCGCTTGACCTTAAGGACGCGACTGTCTGTGTTACCCAGGGCACGACCACCGAGTTGAATCTCCAGGATTTCTCCAATCAAAATAGACTCAACATCTCAGCTCTGACCTTTGAAGACACAGATGCGGTTAACGCCGCTTACAATAGTGGGCAGTGTGACGCGTTCACCAATGACCGGTCGCAACTAGCGGCCCTCCGTGGTGCTTACGACAACCCTGACGATCACGTCATTTTGCCGGAAACAATCTCTGAGGAACCGCTTGGTCCTGTCGTCCCTCACGGGGACGATCAATGGTTCGACGTAGTCAAAACGGTAATGAGCATACTGGTCTATGGCGAAGCCTACAGCGTCACATCTGGCAATATTCCTTCCTCGGCCACGGGAGACACAAAAGTAGACCGCCTACTTGGGTTCGAGGGTTCCTATGGCCAGGAAAGCTTAGGGATAAGCCAGACCGCGGCACAGGATGTACTTCGCGCAGTAGGTAACTACGGCGAGATCTATGACCGCAACTTGGGCCCTGGAGGCATCGACCTACCTAGAGAAAACGGCCGCAATGCCCTTTGGGCTGATGCCACCTGCACGGACTGCCCGAAAGGGGGTCAGATATATGCTGCGCCTCTGAGGTAGCTGTCTTTGGATAATTAAGCGGGTTAGAAATCAGGGCGAAAAGGGGCGGTTGGCCAACCGCCCCTTTTTACTCCGGATACAATCAAACGATCGTTGGTGATTCTATGAAACCAACTGATGTCTCAGGGGAGCTAGCCATCCCACCATGCCTACGTTACCTCGAATACTGACTTATCAAGGCGTCCCAATCTGGCGTAATGTCTTGGCAATCCAGTGGACTTTGCAGATCGCGTCTGGCGTGCTAGTAGTGGTCCTGATCAGCTGGTTCTTGGTCAATATCAGTAACGCGATTCAAGACCGGGATATACCATACGGTTTCGGTTTTCTATCACGAGAGTATCAAACTCCCATTGGGCACCATTTCCTCGATTATAAGTCCTCAGATACCTTCCTCTACGCCTTTATCGTCGCAGCCACGAACACCATATTTGTCTCCATCATGGGAGTGATTCTCGCGACTATACTCGGAATCGTCGTGGGTATCTCACGTATGTCGGGCAACTGGATAGTTGCCACATTGGCGTTGGTGTACATTGAGTTCTTTCGCAATGTTCCTCTGCTGGTACATCTATTCTTCTGGTTTTACATCGTCCTTGCGCTGCCACCTGTACGGGAAGGACACTCGATCTCACAATGGATTTACATCAATAACGCGGGTTTATCGATACCTTGGCTGTCCCCGAGTGGCGTTGAAGTAGTGGCAATTTGGATTTCGATGGCGGTGGTGGCCGTTGCCGTAGGTTGGGCGGTGCATGGCTGGATGGCGCATCGGGAAAGAGATACCGGCAAGTCGTCCTATCCCCTGGCAGCGGGATGCGCCGTGGCAGTAGTATTTGGCGCCGTAGCATGGGTGGCTTTAAGTATGGCTGGTGATGGAGCTCCTTTTGTGGTTACGCAACCGGAGCCGCAGGGCACTTTCGGCCGAATATCAGGGGGGTTTACAGTCCCAGGTGGCATGTTTGCGCTCCTGATCGGACTTGTGACATATACGGCGGCTTTCATCGCCGAAATTGTCCGGGCCGGCGTGCAATCTGTCGGCCGAGGGCAAACGGAGGCATCCCGCGCAGTGGGTTTGTCGGCGATGGGTACTTTGAGGAACATAACTTTTCCCCAGGCCCTTCGAGTCATTGTGCCGCCACTAATCAGCCAATATCTGAACCTCACAAAAAACAGCAGCCTGGCGGGAGCCATCGGGTACTCAGACTTGACCAATGTGGCCAAGACGATGACCCAAACCGCTCCGGCCGTTTCCATATTCATCTTGATCATGGCGGCTTATCTCGGAATGAGCTTGGCTTTCTCATTGGTTGGCAATCTGTATAACCGGCACATTCGGTTCACTGGAAGTTAGAGCGTGTCGATTCATTCCAAGGTGATGGTCTCAACGGCTTTACCCCCTCCCCTCTCCGAGGCGGGCATGGCCGGCTGGATACGCTTCAACCTTTTCAGCTCCTGGTATAACAGCGTATTAACGATCATCTTAAGTATCTCGATAGCATTAGCTCTATGGTTTGGATTGAGCTGGATAATCCTCCAAGCCGATTGGTCAGCTATTTATACGCTGGGCGGCCGGTTCATCATCGGCCAATACAACGTAGAAGCAGCCTGCCCAGGGCAAAACTGTTTCTGGAGGCCGCAAGCATCTCTACTTCTGATTACGGTTCTCTTGGGAATGGGGTGGCGGGTCGCCGGTGGTGGTATAACGAAACGCATCGCCATCATTGTCGCAGGAGTAGCATCGGCATTCGCCTTTTTGCCTTATGGTTTGAACGAAATGGGCTGGGATGTGCGCCTGCTATTACTGGCAAACGTGCCAGCACTGGCGGCGGGATGGTCACTTGCCCGGTTCACCCAGCTAGGTACCACGTTTTGGGTTTTCGTCTTCACCATGGCGGCGTTCGTTTTGACAGTGGTGTTGCTGCGAGGAATACCTGGCGTGCCTTTCTTGCAACCGGTCCTTGTGATTTATTGGGGCGGTATGATGCTCAATCTGCTATTAGCGGTCGTTGGCATCGGACTTAGTTTTCCCATCGGTATCGCGTTGGCGTTGGGGCGCCGGAGCCACCTACAGGTGGTGAAGTTGCTGTGCATCGTGTTCATTGAGACGTTCCGCGGAGTGCCATTGATCACTCTATTGTTCATGTCTCAAGTGCTCGTACCTTTGGCTTTTCCAGAAAACTTCCCCCTTAACTCGCTGTTCCGAGCCGCCATCGTAATCACCCTATTTAGCTCTGCATATATGGCGGAGAACATTCGTGGGGGACTCCAATCACTGCACCCAGGTCAAGCTGAGGCCGCGCAGGCGCTGGGACTGCCCAGTTGGCAAACGATGCTATTCATATCTTTGCCACAGGCTATCCGCAATGTCATTCCTCCCATCGTGGGCCAATTCATATCCTTATTCAAAGACACAAGTTTGGTGTACATCATCGGGATGCTGGATGTAGTGGAAATCGGCCGAGCGTTTATTCAGGGGAATCCTGAGTATCTGGCCAACGCGAAAGAACTATTCATTTTCCTGGCGGTGTTGTTCTGGATCTTCACCTTCACTATGTCCACCGTTAGCAGACGAATCGAGCATCACTTGAGTATCGGTAAACGGTGATTATTGTTCTACATTTTCGGTCTGACGGAATAGTTTTGGGGAATTAGAGAGGCTCTTATGGCTGCGCAAGAACAATCGATTGGTACCGAAGACATCATAATCGTCAGGGACGTGCATAAGTGGTTCGGAGATTTTCACGTCTTAAGGGGCGTTACGACCACCATCAAACGAGGCGAAGTCGTGGTCGTATTCGGACCATCTGGTTCAGGTAAATCAACATTCATCCGTACGATCAATCGGCTCGAGGAGCATCAAAGCGGCAACATCATCGTCGATGGCATCGAACTCACCAACGATACACGCAACATCGATACCATCCGCCGTGATGTCGGCATTGTGTTTCAGTCCTTTAACCTATTTCCTCATCTTAAGGTGATGAACAACATCACTCTGGCTCCGATAAAAGTACGCAAATTACCTGCTGAACAAGCTAAAATCCTCGCGATGGAACTGCTCGAACGGGTGGGTATACCAGAGCAGGCTGACAAGTATCCGGCCGAACTTTCCGGAGGCCAACAACAGCGAGTGGCCATTGCACGTGCACTGGCCATGCAGCCGAAGATCATGCTATTCGACGAGCCGACTTCGGCTTTGGATCCAGAGATGATTAAAGAAGTGTTGGATGTGATGCGTGAGATGGCCACATCAGGCATGACCATGATCGTTGTAACTCACGAGATGGGGTTTGCTAGGGAAGTTGCCGATCGGATGATGATGTTTGATGAAGGAGTGATCGTTGAAGAGGCCAAGCCGGAAGTACTATTTGATAATCCGAAGCATGAGAGGACCAAACTATTCTTGTCTCAGATTCTGTGATCAGGTAAGCGGATCCAAACATGTGATGCATGCAGCCCTATTTTGTAATTCGACATAGCCAGAAAATGATACCTGGAGGATCTAGGTCGGCACCGGTCAATATTTGATTCCCGTTAACGAAACCGCTCTTCACAGTTCCAACGAAATAGAGCTGGCTTCATCGAGGGCGTCTGCCAGGCGGGCCAAGGCCACGGAGAGATCACGTAGTGCATCCACAACTGGAGGGGCCATATCCAGAGTTCGACTCTCCTCCGTCTCCACCAGGAACACGATTCAGACGCCCCAGACTCAAGATGAGCCTGAGGCGTCTGGTTTATTAGGGCAATTCCACTCCCCACCCATGTAAAGATCGTCGGCAAATAGGCTGGCTAACTTGTTTAAACGCAGTGAATGGCAAGGGTATTTTATGATAACCATTCTTGCGGATTATTTTCTTGGAATATAAAATCAGGCGCGTGTAAAATTCGATGAATCGGTGCCAAGCGGCGATTCATCGAATAAGCGTGAAGTAAGCTACCTGTCGTAATCGCGAGACGGACTATGAAAAGAGTTTAAGGAGCAGAGAGATGGCTGATTCCCTAAATGAAACATCGGTACCTATTTCTGAGAGCAGAGATGACACTGAAAAGTTCGATGCGATTGTCATCGGGTCGGGGGTCACGGGGCTATACGCTTTGTATCGTATGCGCCAACTAGGGTTCTCGGTCCGGGCATTCGACGATGCTAGTGGAGTGGGTGGAACTTGGTATTGGAACCGCTATCCAGGTTGCCGTTTTGACTCTGAGAGCTACTCTTACGGATATTCATTTTCCGAAGAACTTTTGCAGGAATGGGACTGGAAAGAACATTACTCCAGCCAGCCAGAGACCGAACGCTATCTAAACTATGTGGCAGATAAGTTCGATCTGCGTCGTGACATACAATTCAACTCGCGAGTCATGTCGGCGACGTTTGTCGAAGAAGATAGCTGCTGGGAAATCGTCTTAAAGGACGGGAGCAAAGCCCGTGGCCAGTACTTGATTACGTCAGTCGGAAGTTTTTCTGCCGGTTACGTTCCTGACTTCGAGGGAATCGACAGCTTCAAAGGGATTACATCTCACACTCGAGGATGGCCGGCAGAAGGGATCGACCTGGCCGGAAAACGAGTTGGAGTCATCGGCACCGGCGCCAGCGGCGTGCAACTCATTACGGAGATTGCCAAAGAGGTTGGCCACCTGACAGTATTCCAGCGCACAGCGAACTACTGCGCTCCCCTCCGCAATGGCCCGATCGACGATGAGACCCAGAAACAGATCAAAGCCAGTTATCCGGAGATTTTCAGGGTGTGCATGGAAACCCCCGGCTCGTTCATGCATGAATTCGACAAACGGTCGGCCATGAATGTTTCTAAAGAGGAACGTTTAGAGCAGTATGAACGCCTATGGGCCGAGCCGGGCTTCAAGAAGTGGCTCTCCAATTTTCATGACGTGATGGTCCCGGGAGAGGCCAATGAGGACTACGCCGAGTTTGTTCGCAACAAGATTCGCGAGCGCGTTCACGATCCGGTCATAGCGGAGATGTTGGTTCCCAAGGACCACATGTTTGGCTCCAAACGGCTGCCTTGCGAAAGCGGTTATTACGAGGTTTACAACCAGGACAATGTTTTGCTTGTTGACGTTCGCGAAGCCCCCATTGAGCGAATCACCCCCAGGGGCGTTAAGACCAGTGACGCGGAGTACGAATTAGACGTCATCATCTATGCCACCGGGTTTGATGCCATCACCGGCGGGTTGATCAATCTGAATATCACCGGCCAAGACGGTCAGACGCTAAAGAACAAATTTGCAGACGGTCCAAGGACCTACATGGGCATCACCTCAGCAGGATTCCCCAACCTGTTTACAGTAAACGCAGCATCGGTGGGGAACTTTGTCAGGGCTTCTGAGCCGTTGATAGATTGGGTAGGCGATGCAATGGGCTATCTTCGAGACAACGATTTTAGGCGCATTTCGCCCACTATCGAGGCTGAAGACGCCTGGGTTAAACACGTCAATGAGGATGGCGCAAAGATCTTACGGACACAGGCGAATTCATGGTTTGTGGGAGCAAATATTCCCGGCAAGGCGCGGGCATTGCTCACAGCCCCTGATACGGCTCCGGCCATGAGGGCCAAGCGTGCAGAGGTTGCGGCAAATGGGTATGAGGGGTTCATTTTAGAGTGAATTCCGCATCCCCCAGGTGGATGAAGAACGAGCGCTATGTCCTTCCTGAGTTTGACCTTCCCCTGTCTCCACCACAGCCCATATTTGACGCCCCGGCAACAATGCCGGGGCGGTTTCATGCCTGAAAGATTGCACGGGGAGACGGGGGATTGTAATGAGTCAAACTCCCCGTCTAGTCTGGTTTCACACTCGGCCAATCCCAGAATGGGCAAAATCGGGACTCAAGAAGTCTTCGGCAACACAGCACCGCATATAATACGTGTCATAATATCGTCAACTTTTCGGGCAAATTCGAACGACCAGCGAAAACCAAAATACAAACTGCTGATTCTAGACGGAAGAATCGTTTTTCGGGTTCCAGGCCACACCATAAACTCGGACTCGGTTCGCTCAGAATTTCCAGGTCCACTAAGAGCCCATCAGACCCAATAGGTGACAATCTGTTACCGATAGGAGGTCCCGTGGCATGAACATCAAGTTGCGTCGGAATGCTAAACCCCAGTCGCAAGGGGATTCAGATACAAACGGCCGCGTCACGGCTGCTGAAATGTACCAAGTGCAAGAATCGTACGTTCGTTTCAATCAGAGAGACCATATGGGCTCACAGATGGTGTGGGACGCCCAAGCCAAGGCTGAACGAGACAAACTAAAGGTCAAGCAACGGCAGCTTACGGACAAGGGACGCGCCGGTTTCGAGGCTACTGCGTGGAGCCTAGATTCCGCGGCAGACTCCTTGCTATCTCTTATGGACTTTTCAAAGAATCAGGCAGACGCTCCAGCTACTGCATGGCAATCCAAGGTGGAGCCCTCGCCGACGGGACGACCGGATACTTCCCCTAAAGAGGCCTCCCAGATCGTACGTAAGGCCGCTCATTTGTTCGGAGCGGACCAAGTTGGCTTTGCCGAACTGGACCGCCGCTGGGTGTACTCCCATTACTTCGATTCGGAGACGAAAAAGGACTACCCAATCAAGTTCTCCGATGAACCCGGTTACGAACAGTACAACCATCCTATTCGCCTTGAAGATGGGACACGGGTTATCCCGAAAGAGATGACCAACGTCGTGGTGTTGCTGCACGAATGGGGTAAGGATGTGGATGGTACGGATCATGCACCGACCCTGCTCACTGAGGGTCTCAGTACTCTGGCATATGCCCGAATGGCGCCAACCCTGTGGATGCTGGCGGAGTTCATACGAGGACTGGGGTACAACGCCATCCCCGCAGCAAATGACACTGCCTTAAGCATCCCACTGGCCGTTGATGCAGGCCTTGGCCAGGTAGGAAGACATGGCCTGTTGATCAACCCTAAGGTGGGTGCACGCTGCCGTATCTCCAAGATATTCACCGACCTTCCGCTTGAGGCCTTAGGCGCGATAGACTCGGGCATTACTGAATTCTGCAACGCATGTTTGAAATGTGTCCCGAAGTGCGGTACGCAAGCGATCACGACAGGCAACCGCAGTTTCGAGGCTTTGGATGAGAGCAATGCGTCGGGAGTGTTTACCTGGAAGGTAGATGCCAAGAAGTGCATGACCTTCCAGAACCGTGTCGGGAGCACCTGTAGTACCTGCGTCCGCAGGTGCGCATGGACCAAGCCGCCCCTAAGAAGATATGCGGTACCTCGCTTCTTCATAAGGAACTTTAAGTGGCGGTGGTTGAACAAATCCTGGGTGTGGCTCGACGATAGGTTGGGACATGGCAAATTCGACAAGCAGGCCAATGATTTTTGGGTAGTGCGTGGGAATTAATTGATCGTGCCCCTACGCATAAATACCACTTAATTTTGGTTCGGTACTCTCCGTTGGCTTCGCTACCTTGGCGGCCTTAAGGCTCAAACCTTCTGAGGCCCTGCGGGGTGGGGCTTCAAGGCAGCCATAACCGCACAAAATATCCAATCTCAAAGAGCGGCTGGAACCGATTGTCAGCATGGTATGCTATGCCGCGATGTTACCAATTCCGATTGCAGTCCAGACAGATTTTCGATTGAAACTCCACCCAGCAGGGAACCAGCATACCCAATTTAGTCTAACCTCCTTTGCCATATCGGATACAGCGCGGAACCGCCCAGATGCGATACCACAATTTAATCTGGAACCCTGTGAATCTGGGATTCCCTTGAGATTTAGTGGTGCAATCACAGACCTCTAAGCTCAGTCGGCGGTTCCAGATATTCAGCGCCCTTCGTCATAGAAACTTCCGCTTGTTTTGGCTAAACGGCGCCACCCAGGCCATGGCCCAAGGTATGCAGTTTCTTATCCTGGGCTGGCTAGTTTTGGA
>ERZ651768.1914-NODE-1914-length-14899-cov-3.508703_pt1 | contig 14899 bp, 11 predicted proteins | sample MGYA00514754_ERZ651768 | MGnify/ENA metagenome assembly ERZ651768
ATATCAACTCCTGAACGTGACTCTGGGCTATGATTACGAATCCTTCTCCATAATGATCTGGAGTAAGAATATCCTGGATGAACGCTACGCTATTCGAGGATTCTACTTTGGACTTGAGCCGCCCAATTATGAAAAAAAACTTTATCTGCAATGGGGTGATCCATCCCAATATGGCATATCCTTACAATATAATTTCTAATCCGTGATCACATTCTCTTTAGAAAAGATAATGGTGTTGCTGTATTTCCTGACAACGCTGGGATTTGGGTTTTACAAACGATCTGAAGATGGATTAAATGCCTACCTATTTGCTGGGAGACGACTAACTATTCCTGCTCTTGTTGCTACTCTAGTAAGCACCTGGTATGGCGGAATTCTAGAAATAGGGCGTTTTACCTATGAAAACGGCATCATCACATGGATTATCTTTGGATTCTTTTATTATGTAGCAGCACTTTTCTTCGTAAAATTTATTGCTCCAAAAATTATTGAGACAAAATTTTCCACCATACCAGAACTTTTTTATCATTCATTTGGAAAAGGGTCAGCTTTAATTGCCATTATATGTGTTATCCTCATGACAACCCCTGCCCCCTATTTGAAAATACTGGCAGACTTATTTAGCCATGTATGGGATATCTCTACATTTACAGCTCTCTTTCTTGGAACTGCTTTATCCATTGCATATGTATTTACTGGCGGATTTTCATCCGTGGTTCGTACTGATAAACTTCAGTTTGTTCTTATGTTTATAGGTTTTTCGATGATTCTCTTAGCTTCTTATTTACAGTTTGGTGGCATTGAATTCCTTATAACCCATGCTCCGGATTATGCTTTCCAGATACCAGGAAATTTTAATTGGACATTTGTATTTGTGTGGGGATTTATTGCCCTAATTACCATTATAGATCCAGGATTTTATCAACGGACATTTGCAGGGAGTTCCTTGAAAACCGTACAGAAGGGAATTGTGCTATCTATAATCTTCTGGGTAATATTTGACTTCTTGACTGTATTTACTGGGCTTTATGCCCTATCTATTTTGCCTGCGGGCACTGAAAATCCCTATTGGGACTTGGCGCAGCAAGTGCTTCCACCCTTGGCACAGGGACTTTTCCTAGTTTCACTTTTCGCTATTGTAATGTCTACAATTGATAGCTACTCCTTTATTTCAGCTTTTACAATTGGGAAGGATTTTGCAACTCTGCTCAATTCTAAATATGGTGATAAGGAAATAGTACGCTACACTCGCTATGGACTTTTGATTACCGGAGTAATATCCATATTTCTGGCTATGGTATTTGAATATGCAGTGGATATTTGGTATGTGGTAGGTTCATTTACAGTTCCCGTACTTCTCATCCCTATTATCTCAGGCTTGTACAGGGTAAAATTAAGAAATCCTATATGGGTCATGATTCTGCCAGCTGTCATATCTATATTTTGGTATCTACATGGAATAGTAAATCCAATAGAAGATGGATATCCTGGTTTTATCTTGGGGATGGATCCTATGTATCCCGGAGTTCTCACAAGTTTGATATTATTTTTTTGGAATAAAAACTAATTTTGAATGTTAAAGGGATGATTTAGATATGCTTTAGCTTCCACCACTTCTGGATAATAGTTGTCCATTTTTAACACCTGTTTATAAGCTCTCTTTGCTAAGTTTCGCTCACCCAACATATCATAACTTTGCCCTTGCAGTAAATAGGCAAATCCTCTCAGCCAATCAAATTCCATGTGATAATTTTCCAATACCCAGTTCGTTTTTTCTAAGGACTCTGAGTAGTTTCCATGATAAAATGCTTCCAATCCCCGAAGGTAGGCTAGTTTTAGCTGGCATTCATTTCTCTGCAGAAAAGGACCAGACATAGCAAATTTTTCCAATCTTGGTATCATAACTTGAAATTCATCCCATCTTCCCGTTTTGGCCAACAATTCAGCCCTCATAAAGGCAAAAAATGGATGGCCAAAGAACTGCTCCGTAAGAGGTTCTATAATCTTACGACACTGGCCATAATCCCGTAGAATATGCAAATAGGCATAGGAGAGCACATTCGATGCTTCTATCCAGCTGTATTGGGCTTCTAAGGCCGCTGAATTTAAATATTGCAAACCCACATCACAGTCTGTTGTCAATCCAGTAATTTTAGCCGCCCATCTAACAGGAGCTGGAGATAAACAAGAAAAATACTCCATGAGACCAATAGGCATATATACATCAATGAGATTCTTATCCATATTATGAGCTTTTCTCACATACTTGAGCCCTTTATATCCATAGAACAGTACATTTAGCCATTCTTTGCTGGCCATAGCTGTCCTTGCCCTGATGCCATAGGTTGATCCCAAATATAAGTATACTTCAGGATCAGCTGGATATTTTTCAAGAAGAGCAGTGTATATGGGAACAGTTTTTTCCACTTCATAATTGATCATATCATAGGAGGCAGTATATCCCTCTTGTGTCTGGGTTTTCAGCCATTTCGCTGAAATCAGCACAAATGGAATAAGCGGATGAGTATTGTCCTTCTTCCAGGCTGAATCCAGCATGGTAATAGCAGATTCAAATTCATAATTATATAAGGCCTGTATGCCACCTTCTACCAGGGATTCTGCTGCAGAGCGTTCCCAGCTATAGTCAGCAGAAAGAAAAGTGGGGAGAATAATAATGAGAAAAAGATTATTCTTCCTCATTTTCACCAAATAATTCCTTCAGAATATTATTTCCTATTTTCTCAATAGGCAGCTGCTTTTCTTCCTTGCGGAGTTTAGATAATAAAGGAAAACCATCCCCGGCTTCCTTCTGCCATTCCTGATGAAACTGACCAGACTGAATTTCTTTCAGTGCTCTGCGCATTTCATTTTCCACATGCTCATCAATAATACGCTTTCCCCTGGTTATGCCACCATATTCTGCTGTATCACTGATGGAACTGTTCATAAATTCAAATCCCTTTGAATGAAACATATCCACAATGGTTTTCAATTCATAGTAACAGACAAACCAGGCAGTTATAGGACTATATCCATGCTCAAGTAATACTTTAAATGATGACTGTATAAGCTTTGGTATTCCACCTGTTAGAATGATCTGTTCACCGAATAAATCTGTCTCTGTCTCTTCGGCAAATGTCGTTTCGATAACGCCGGCACGGGTAACCCCAAGCGCCTTGGCATACGACAGCGTCAAACCTCGTGCTTGGCCGGTCGCATCTTGATCAATTGCCAACAGTGCAGGCGTCCCACCACCTTCCACGTAGACTTCACGGACGCGATGACCAGGTGCCTTTGGCGCAATCATCGTAACGTCAACATTCTCTGGTGGTGAAATTGTCTTGAAACGAATATTAAATCCATGCCCAAACATCAACATCTTTCCGGCAGTTAAGTGTGCCTCGATCGACTCTGCGTAAATCGCAGGTTGCTTGGTATCAGGCGCCAAAATCATAATGACGTCGGCCCAGGCCGCAGCATCGGCAACCGACGCCACATCAATCCCAGCAGCTTCTGCCGTCGCACGAGACTTGCTATCGGCGTGCAGACCGACCTTCACCCGCACACCACTATCCTTTAAATTAAGTGCATGCGCATGACCTTGTGACCCGTATCCCACCACTGCCACTTTTTTGTCACAAATGAGTCCAAGATCCGCTGCGTCATCGTAATAAATCGTTTTCATGAATCGATCCTCGCCTGAAGGGAAATAGAAAAATAGAGAAACAGCCGACTCAATTTCTCTAGACAGAATATGAAATGTTTTCTTCGTCGGTCAGCGTGCCATCTCGCTTCGCACCAGTTCTCACACCTTGCACCACACCACTCTTCGGTCCTCGTGACATCGCCACTCGTCCCGTACGCACCATTTCGATCACTCCATACTGCTTGAGCACTTCGACCAGTCCATCGATCTTATCTTCAGTGCCGGTCGTCTCAATAATGACAGAGTCTGAGCTTACATCGACGACACGAGCGCGAAAAACATCCACAAGTTGCATGACATGGGCACGCGTCTCCGGCGTGGTCTCCACTTTAATCATTGCCAGATCGCGTTCCACCGACCCCTTAGTCGTAATGTCATCAACCAGCAGTACGTTAACCAGCTTATACAGATTCGCCTCAAGACGACGGGCACCCGATTCATCAGTATCAACGACGATTGTCATTCGAGAAACGCCGGACGTCTCGGTGTGTCCCACCGTAAGGGACTCGATATTAAAGGCTCGCCTCCTGAATAACGAGGCAACACGATTTAACACACCAGGTGTATCCTCGACGTACACTACGAAAGTGTGACGCATAGTTCTCATCCTTCGTTAATTAGTCGTTCGTGCTCACTCTCACTGTTACACATCCGATCCTGTTTCAGCGATGGGACTCGGACTTGGACGACGAATCATGTTGTCAAGATCGGCACCAGCAGGCACCATTGGAAAAACAGAGTCTTCTTGCTCAACCTGAAAATCCATAATGACCGCACCGTCATGATCGCGTGCTTTTTGCACGCTCGGCACGACCTCGGCACGCTCGGACACTCCAATACCGAGTAGCCCATGGGCCTCTGCGATCTTCACAAAGTCCGGATTTAGTAACGGTGTGGCCGCATAGCGTCGCTCATAAAAAAACTCCTGCCACTGCCGAACCATACCCAGATATCCATTATTAATGATGGCAACATTGACTTTGATCTGCTCTTGTTTGATGGTCGCCAGTTCAGCTTGCGTCATCTGAAATCCACCGTCACCGACAATCGCCCATACCTCCGCTTCCGGACACGCAAATTTTGCACCGATCGCCGCGGGGAGGGCAAAGCCCATCGTGCCGAGCCCACCGGAAGTAATCAATGTTCTGGGTGCGTCGTGCTTATAGTATTGGGCCTCCCACATTTGGTGCTGACCGACGTCAGTTACAACCACTGCCTTGCCATCAGTCATCCTCCATAAATCGTTAATCACGTGTGCTGCATAGAGATGCCCGCTATCGGGTAAATTTTGGATGTCACGAACTGCACTGTCACCCTTCAATTCATCGACCTGCGCCAACCAATCCGAACGATCGTTAGATTGTATTTTTGGTAGCATCTCTTCCAACACAGTCCGCAAATCACCAGTCAACTGAACATCAACCCTTACCGTCTTGTTGAATTCAGATGGATCGATGTCAATATGAACCTTACGGGCTTTTTTTGCGTAAGTTGCCAAGTTTCCCGTAACTCGATCGTCAAACCGCATCCCAAACGCTAGTAACAAATCGGCTTCCTGAATCGCCGAATTCACCCAAATTTCGCCATGCATCCCCATCATGCCGAGATTCAATGGATTGTGTGCGGGAAACGAACCGATGCCCAACAATGTCGTCGCGACTGGAATCTGGGCACGCTCAGCAATCACCTTCACAACATCCATGGCGCCCGATAAAACAATGCCGTGGCCAGCCAGGATAACCGGTCGTTTAGCGCCATTAATAAGTTCTAGCGCACGCTGGTACTCTTCAGGTGCGGCCTTCAAGTCAGGGCGGTAACCCGGTAACTGCACTTCTCCATCATCCCATTCGAAATCACAACTCGCCTGCTGCACATCTTTTGTCACGTCGATGAGCACCGGACCTGGTCGACCTGATTTAGCAACGTAGAACGCTTCGTGGATCGTCCCTGCCAAGTCCCGGACGTCAGTAACCTGATAATTATGCTTCGTGATAGGCAACGTCACACCAGTGATATCGGTCTCCTGAAACGCGTCGGAACCAATCAAGCGGCTGCCCACTTGACCAGTAATGCAAACAATCGGCGAAGAATCCATCATGGCCGTAGCAATACCAGTTACCATATTGGTGGCGCCTGGCCCCGATGTTGCCACTGCCACACCCACCTCACCGCTTGCTCTTGCAAAACCATCAGCCATGTGAGTCGCCCCCTGTTCGTGGCGCACGAGAACGTGCTTAATGGGATACTCAAGCATCGCATCGTAGGCTGGCAAGATGGCCCCGCCAGGATACCCAAAGACAGTTTTCACGTCCTCGTGCACCAGGCTTTCCCAGATGATTTGTGAACCAGTTCGTTTCATAATTGCCTCAATCCAAGCGTCACCGGTTTCGGCCGATTTCGATCGACACTATAAATCTCTAGTGGGTCGGGACCATTTCGCAGGCGTAACTTGTATCTCATCCCGTCACGGCTCCCATCGCTGCTGATGTTACGAGCTTCGCGTACTTGGCCATCACGCCCTTCTCGAACCGAGGTGCTGGTGGACACCATTCAGCCAGGCGCGCTTGAATCTCTTCATCGCTCACCTCCATCTGCAACTCACGCTTCTCAACATCAAACCGCACGACGTCACCATCGCGCACTGCTGCAATCGGTCCTCCTTGGGCCGCTTCAGGCGCAACATGACCAGCCATCAGTCCATGTGTAGCTCCGGAAAAGCGCCCATCTGTCAGGAGCGCAACTGAGTCACCAAGTCCAGCGCCAACAATCGCTGCGGTGACCCCTAACATCTCTCGCATGCCTGGACCACCCTTCGGACCTTCGTAGCGAATGACCACCACATCACCTGCTCGGATTTTCCTTTGTTCCACCGCTGCAAATGCTTGCTCCTCACCATCAAACACGCGAGCTGGACCTCGGTGTTCAATCATTGTGTGACCGGCCACCTTAACCACTGCACCATCCGGCGCCAAATTACCCCTAAGCACAACCAAGCCACCTGTTGGTTTTATCGGGTGATCTAAGGGACGCACTACAGCCTGACCGGTCGTTTCTTGAGCCTGGTCGGCCTCACTCCCAAGGGAACGCCCAGTAACGGTTTTCGCGTCGGCGTGTAACAAACCAGCATCGCAAAGTCGTTTCGCAACCAGCGTAATCCCACCAGCCCGGTACAGGTCAGTCGCAACAAATTGTCCACCAGGTTTGAGATCTGCCAGCAGAGGCACGCGTCGATTAATGCGATCGAAGTCATCGAGTTCAAGAGTCACATCAGCTTCGTGGGCGATCGCCAGAAGGTGCAAGACGGCGTTGGTGGAACCGCCCGTCGCGGCGACCGCAGCGATGGCGTTTTCAATTGCCTCTCGAGTGAGAATCGACCGCGCCCGATCTCCACGTTGTAACACATCCATAACTAGGCGACCTGCCTGCTCCGCCACGCCATCCTTGTCGGCATCCGTCGCTGGCACACTCGCCGACCCCATCGGGGAAATACCGAGAAACTCGCAGACGGTCGCCATAGTGTTCGCAGTAAATTGTCCACCACAGGCTCCAGCTCCAGGACAGGCCTGATTTTCAAGCGTCTGAAGTTGCCCATCTGTAATCCGCCCAGCAGCATGCGCACCGACCGCCTCAAAAACATCCTGTATGGTCACATCGTGACCTTCCCAGTTACCGGGTGCAATTGAACCACCGTAGAGAATCAGGCTTGGAAGATCCAGGCGGGCGAGCGCCATTACTCCGCCAGGAATTGTCTTGTCACAGCCAACCAAGACGATCAACGCATCAAACAAATTGCCACGTGCTACTAATTCGATTGAATCAGCAATGACCTCACGACTCACCAAAGAGGCACGCATGCCCTCGCTCCCCATCGTAATTCCGTCGGAGATCGATACCGTGTTGAATTCCATCGGTGTTCCACCAGCTGCTCTAATACCTTTCTTGACTTGTGCACTCAACTGCCGAAGATGAAAATTGCAGGGTCCGATTTCGATCCAGGTGTTTGCGACACCTATGAGTGGCCGCTTTAAATCCTCATCGTCAAAACCAACAGCTTTGAGCATCGCTCGGGCTGGTGCCCGACTGGGCCCGTCTGTCAGTGCCGCACTTCGGGATTTCAATGGCAACCTGCTCATGATGCGTTCACCACTCCTTCAAGTTCGCGTCGAACCATCCAATAAGAAAAAAGGCCCTCACCCAGTTCTGGATGATGGCCCCATGGGTTTCGCGTTCGTTGCACGCTCGGCTACATCATCCCGTGACTAACCTCCGGCATGACCATGCCGGTAATCTTAACGACGATGAGCAATTCGTTCGTGCACATCCTGTTTTCATTAGACAGCGAACCGCTTATGCAGTCAAATTTATAATGTTTACGATTCTATAAATATTACTAATGAACTACTCTGCCCGATATCACAATTGCACAGTCTGACTTGATTGCGATTCCAAGGCGTCTCATCGAAAAACTCTCCCATAATTTGCTATCTATTGAGACGGTCAATGAAAGCCAAGCTCTCGGTGATCACTTCGTCCGTAATCCGCATGTGCCCTCGATCCGCATAGTGCAAGAACCCATGCGTCACACCACTCGCCTCTAGCGCCGCTTCCATGTCGATTGCCTGTTGGATAGGTACAGAACGATCGTCATCAGAATGGATGATCAAAATGGGTTTGGTCTCCACTGTAATCTGGCGGATTGGTGAAGCGAGTCGCCTAGCCTCCAGCGCATCTCCCTCGATTGGTGTCCACAGGTCGCCCCAAGAGAGCGTATTGAGTTCATACGGGCCGGCCACACTAATCGCCGCTCGTATATCAGACCGCGCTTCGTCCCAACCGCCCGTGCGTTCAAAGGGCCCTTCCCCGAGCGTTGCGGCAAGTGCTACCAAGTGACCACCTGACGAATCGCCGATCAAGTAAAGGCTACTCGCATCGATGTTGTACTCATTGGCGTGCGCATGCACCCAACGGACAGCAGTGAGCAGATCCTGGTACGCAGCCGGTGCCGGCGTACTACCAACAAGTCGATAGTCAATCGTCATCGCGAAGTAACCCAACTCGGCCCACTGGGCAACATCCAGACTCTCGCGATAGTCACGAGAGCCACCCCGCCAACGTCCTCCATGGACATAGATAATGGCTGGTAGCTCATTACCCGTTGGGTAGCCAATATCGGCGAGCAGCGCCGAACCGTCAACCTGACCGTAGATCACATTCTTGTCGACAGTAACTTGGAGTTCTTTCTCGCTGGCGACGGCGACAGATGCCACCGCCACTATGAGCCCTAAGGCATACAAGAACCGTCTTGGCATTGAAACCTCCATTCTTAACAACACGCTACTGGGAACGAGCCACGGTTACGCGATGACGGCAGTGTGGAATGCGTCGAGCCAGGCTTGAGCCATCAGATAGTTCCCGGCGGGCGCAGGATGTACACCATCTGGACACCAGTGCTCCACCGGAGCCCGCATCAAGGCTTCATCGAAGATCGACTGATAAGAAATCCATGTCGCCCCGTAGTCCTCCGCGATCCGCTTGGCAGCCCCCCGATAAGCGGCGTAAGCGGGATACCAGGACTCACTAAGTGCCGTCCCACCCGTCACGGCAAAAGGTTCACCAATGATCAAAATGACGTCTGGCAAGGCCACGCGCGTCCGATCCAACAAGGCTCGGTAATCCTGTTCGTACGTCTCCACGGTACCATCGTACCCGTGTGACAATGTGTGCCAAAAATCGTTCACACCGATGAGAATACTCAGGACATCAGGCTTAAGGGCAAGGCAATCAGCCTGCCACCTATCTGCCAACTGAAAGACCTTGTGCCCGCTAACTCCACGGTTGTAACACTCCCAGTGATTTTCTGGCGTCTGTCCCAGTAATTGACCAACCGCCATGCCCGCATAGCCTCCCCCAAGACCAGCAGGATCATTAAACCCCTGCTGTTCGCGGTTCCGACTCGAGTCCGTCACTGAATCACCTTGAAAAACAATGGTCCGAGAATCATTTGCAGTCGCTTGTGCTTGCATATGTGTACTCGGGGTTCGTGCGGACAACCCCGACCAATTTGCCGTCAGGCCAACGCCAAGGGCTACCCGCTCAAAAAAATGTCGCCGACCAATGTGAAAAGACTGACTACTCATCGCACCCATTGAAGAACACTGCAACCTGTCAACATTTTGGAAGATTATGACACATTCGCACAAAACTTTTTGTCATGAGAATCGTCAAATTGTCAGGACAGAAGAGTTACACTCTAATTGAGGTGCATTCAGCGAGACGCATCTGACTCATCGTCACACCCTCACTGTTGGTGTTGATATGTCGCAAACCGAGGAGGCCTTATGAAGGACGGGACATCGCATTCAATTATGCTGGAATCAGCCAAAGTGAAATTCTTGGAAGATATGGTTACACAGCACGGGTTGCCCGACACGAATAAGGCGATCCGATGCCTGATCGACTATGCGCGTGCCAACCCTGATCGGCAAACAGAAATTTTTGCCGAATTCCGCTGCCACGATTGTGGATAGGAGATAGGCTAGTGCTCGTACCGCGGAACCATGTGCGCCCGTAGCTCAGTTGGATAGAGCATCGGCCTTCTAAGCCGAGGGTCCCAGGTTCGAATCCTGGCGGGCGTACCATATTCACGATGAAGAATCACGAAACACTTGGGACAGGAATCGCACTGAAAGGCTAGGAACTTAAATGATGCCACGTAGTGTACACGTCATGGTGTTAACACTCTTATTGTCTTCGCCTGGGCACACCCAGACCACCGACGATCCTTTTGCCGAATCAATCGGGGCACGTCAAGCCGCGCTGGAGGTTAGTATCACCGAGTTCGCCACAATCCCGGACAGCGACGGTAGCGCACCCCGCATGATGTTGTTGGTTGACGAACCTGGGACTGGCCGACTGTTCGTGAACGACATGCGTGGCCTCCTCTACAGCGTGAGTTATGACGGCCAGACAGTGACCCCGTACCTCAACCTCGATGACCCCACATGGAATGTGAATGTCGAATTCTCGCGGAACGAACAAGGCTTCCAGAGTTTTGCCTTTCATCCGCAATTCGGCGAGCCTGGCACCCGTGGTTACGGGAAATTCTACACACTGACTGACACCAAGAATATGGCACCGCCACCAGATTTTCGATCTGGGAGTTCCGATAATTCTCACGATACGGTCTTACTTGAATGGAGCACCAAGACTCCGCACGAAAGCATTTATGCGGGGCAACCTCCTCGCGAATTAGTCCGGTACGAACAACCTTTTCGTAACCATAACGGTGGCCATCTGGGGTTTAGTCCGCTAGCGGCACCTGGAAGTGCAGACTTCGGGATGCTGTATATGGGCGCCGCTGATGGTGGAAGCGGTGGCGACCCTCTTAATCTGTCTCAAAATCCCATGTCCGCCTTCGGAAAAATTCTTCGCCTTGATCCGATGGGTTCCAACAGTGCAAACGGCCAGTACGGAATTCCATCAGATAACCCTTTCGTCAATGACAGTCGGGGCGAAATACTCGGTGAGATTTATGCTTTGGGTCTTCGTAACCCTCAACGCTTTTCCTGGGATCCCCAGAACGGCAATATGTTCGTCGCCGACATTGGTCAGAACATCGTAGAAGAAATCAGTCTTGTCACCGCTGGATCAAACCTCGGCTGGAACGTCTGGGAAGGCAGCTTTGAGTTTATCAGTCGGCGCGCCGTGAGCCTGACAAATCAACAGGGCGATTCCAAGATGTCTTACCCTGTAGTCGAGTACGGACAGCTGGACCCGTTACTCCAGCGCGGTTCGGCAGCAACCGGCGTCTATGCCTACCGTCAGAACGACATTCCCCAACTTACGAATCTCGTATTATTCGGTGACAATCCGAGCGGCGAGGTGTTCTGTTTTTCGGCGGATGACCTCCCTCACGGTGGACAGGAAGCGATTCGTCGGGTGCTGTTCAAGGATGACCAGGAAGTCAGGACCTTACTTCAATTAATCCAAGACAGAAATATTGCTCAGGGAAAAGACCCGGCAACTCGCGCCGATATGCGTATGGGCCTTGGTCCGGACAGACAAGTCTTCATCCTTAACAAACGCGACGGCACCATTCGCCTACTCGTCCCAGACGAATCTTGAGCGTCTCTGATCCCTATGGACACACAAGAACCACGCCGCACCCAGATCCTTAAACTGTTGTTACTGGCAGGTCTGGTGCTTCTAGACACTACTACCGGAAACGCTCAGGTTTTAAGTGCTACAACAAAACCTAACATTCTGTTTATCGCAGTGGACGACCTGAACGACTGGGCTGGCTTTATGAACGGTCATCCGGACATGACGATCCAGACCCCTAACTTGGATCGCCTTGCCGCATCATCCATGGTCTTTACGAACGCTCACACCCCAGCCCCGGCCTGTGCTCCTGCTAGAACCGCAATCCTCACCGGAGTCCATCACGCTCGGTCAGGAGTAGAGAATGTGTTCTGGGGAGATGAGCCAAAGTGGCGGGAATTTGAAACGCTGCGGAACGTGGAAACCCTCGAGCAGTTTTTCAAGAATCGTGGTTATAAAACCTTGGGGGCTGGAAAGATTTATCACAGCCAAGCCCCACCATGGGCACCCACCAGCCAAGTCGAGCCGGCTAATTGGGATTTTTATTACCCAAGTTCCTATATTTCCCACCCCTTCCAGATTCGAGCTCCAAATGAGGTGATTTATCCGCCAACGGTGAACAACACAACCCGACCCGGTGGTGGTGAAGGCAGTTGGTGGACGTGGGGACCGGTGACGGTGCCCGACGAAAAAATGGCTGACTATCATGTTGTCGACTGGGCCCGTTACCAACTCGGCCAAAACCACGATAGGCCTTTTTTCTTGGCGATGGGGATCTGGAAACCACATGATCCGTGGGAGGTGCCGCAGAAGTATTTTGACTTGTACCCTTTGGAAGACATTATCCTGCCCGTAACCAAGAAAGATGATCTTGAGGACGCCTTTGACCACGGACGTCGTTGGATCCATCAATGGGTGGTGGATAACAAACAATGGAAGCAAGTGGTCCAATCCTACGCGGCGTCGATCACTTTTGCCGACGCCATGCTGGGGCGAGTATTAGAGTCCTTCGAGAATTCAGAGCACGTCCAAAATACCATCTTGGTTGTCTGGTCCGACCACGGCATGCATATGGGTGAAAAGGAAAACATCGAGAAGTTTACGCTGTGGGAACGGTCAACGCGAGTGCCACTCATCGTTTCAGCTCCGGGAATAACCCAAGCTGGGGCATCCAGCGACCAGCCCGTCAGCTTAATGGATCTCTATCCAACGCTGGTTGATCTCGCAGGATTTAATCGACCGTCACACCTCGACGGAACCAGCCTAGTACCCCAGCTCAACGATCCCGATGCAGAGACTCCACCAGTTGTGACCAGCTATCAATTTAGTTGGACCGATGAACCGGTTGTGGGGCATGCCGTCAGAAGTAAACAGTACCGGTACATCTATTATCCTGATATCAATCTTGAGGAACTCTATGACCACGAAAATGATCCACATGAATGGGATAACGTGGCCTATAAGGTGATCAATAAACAGATCATCCGTGATCATCGGCAGGTACTCGAGGCCATATTGCCGGATCTGACCTGGACGGATGACCCTAAAGGATATTCGATTGATCGAGACGGGAATGTGCGGAAGATTGGATTTGTTTCCTATTGAGCGATTGCGGTCACACCCGAAGACTTTCAGGGTCCCAATCGAAACAAGGTGCCACCATGCCACAGTCGACTAATCATCGTACGTCGTCAACTTCGCAGTTTCAGGACGGACCAACCACCTTCAGTCGGCGACAAGTGCTCGCCGGTTCTGCGGCACTCCTGCTCGGGGAAAGGATGGTCCAGAGTCAGGCAAGTTTAAGCAAAACCGTCGTCTTTGCTCATACAACCGTAGTCGGCGTCGATGCGGTTCAAGACGATGTAGCCCTTGCAGTCGACGGCGACAAGATCGTTGCAATTGGCCCTACCGAGCAAGTCCTGGAGACCTATCCGAACGCCGATGTCTACGATGGACGGGGAAAGGCGCTACTGCCAGGCCTGATCAACTGTCATGCCCACATGGCGGCGGTCCTCGCCCGCGGCTTCAATGAAGACTTCGGATTCCCGAATTCTGCACGACTGGCTGTCCGGCCCAATAGTCTCCTTGAAGGTGAGGAAGCTACCCTGATGGTGACCGTCGCTGCGCTGGAAGCCATCAAGACTGGGACCACCACGATTGTCGAGAACACCGGGAACATCAGCCCAAACGCTGCAGCCTTGGCGCAGACAGGTCTGCGCTGCGTCTTTGCAGAGTCGGTGCGCGATAGCGAGAATGTTGCCGGACCGATGTCCCCAGGAGGACTCGCAAATAGTGCACCCCCCACGTTCTCCGCCAAGCGACGGGACGAAGGGCTGCAGCGCATCAACGACTTGTTCAGTACGTGGCACGGCAAGCATCAAGGTCGCATCTCCGTGTTCCCGGCCGCCGGGCTTGCTGAAACTTCATCACCCGAACTGTTACGAGCCATCCGGGCGTTCGCTGACAAACACGATCTCGGATACACGATCCATTTGTCGCAGAGCGTCCCCGAAGTGGAGTTCATGGTGCGATACCATGGCCTTCGTCCTCCAGAGTTCCTTGATCAGCATGGTTTCCTCGGTCCTCGGCTCTTCGCCGCACACTGCCGATATGTCAACGATGCCGATATCGCACTACTTGGGCGGACTGGTACCATCATTTCGCATCAGGCAAATATGGCCGCCAATCGAGGAGTGATTCCACCGATTGCAAAACTCCGAGCGGCCGGCTGCCCCATCGCAAGCGGTACCGACAACAACACCAACGACATGTTCGGCGTGATGAAGGTCGCCCTCCTCACCGAACGCATTTCGCGCAATGATGTGATTCCTGGCACTCGACCGCAGCCAGAAGACATTCTTGAAGACGCGACCCAAGGCGGTGCGCGCGCCGTGAATCAGGAGCAGCTCCTCGGTTCACTTGAAATTGGGAAGAAGGCGGACCTGATTGTCCTTGATACCCAGCAGGCCCACCTGGTGCCGGCAGGCCGTATTGTGTCCGCGTGGATCCATAACGGTCAACCGTCCGACATCGAGTCCGTTATGGTCGACGGCCAGTTCGTCATGCGCAGCCGCAAGGTCTTGACGATGGACG
>ERZ651768.1915-NODE-1915-length-14894-cov-2.696362_pt1 | contig 14894 bp, 14 predicted proteins | sample MGYA00514754_ERZ651768 | MGnify/ENA metagenome assembly ERZ651768
TGGATTCTGGCTCGATGTAATTCCACAAGTCATTAAACTGAATACCCTTTTGCATTTTTTTACCGATGCCTTCCAAAACTTCGAAAAGCTCCGGCATGTGTTTCTCAAGTGATTTCATCAGCGTACTCACCCGCCAGAAGAAAATACCCGAATTCCACAAAAAATCACCACTTGCTAAAAATCGCTTCGCCAGTTCCTTATGAGGTTTTTCCGCAAATGTTTTAACGCGATAGGCATCAAGATGATCTTCTTCACTAATTTCATTCAATTGGATATATCCGTAGGCTGTTGAAGGTTTTGTGGGCTTGATACCGATCGTCACCAGATTTTCATCTTTTTTAGCGATACGGTCAGCTGCGTACACTGCTTTTTGAAATTTTCTATGCCCCACAATAATATGATCAGCCGGGAAAACGCCCATAACCGAATCCGGATCGGTAATATTCAAAAAAGCGCCAACGATTCCGATGGCAGGTGCAGTATTTTTCCCGGAGGGTTCCACAATCACATTTTCTGGTTCGACCCCGGTTACGTCATTAATAATGGAATCACGGAGATCTTTGCGAGTGATAATATAAATATCGGTTACTTTCTTAATTTTCTTGAGCCGATCAACCGTCATCTGCAGCATGGATTGCTCGCCGATGATATTGAGTAGCTGTTTCGGTCGGTTATGGCGACTGTATGGCCAAAACCGGGTCCCGCTTCCTCCTGCAAGAATCAAACATTTCATTTTATGATCATCGCTCCATATTGATTTGATTTAATTCCAAATCCCAGTTTGCACGAATCTTTACGGTATCGGGATATAAATAAAACCATTCGGATGGACGATAGGGAGACAGGTTACCAAAAGAATACCGATTGTCACCATCAGAGTCCTTGAAAAAAGATAAAAAATAATTTCCTTCCGGTAAATGATTCATATCAAATGTTCCTTCGGAATTTACAACGGTTCTGAAAATTTGGGGTTCCTTTTCCATGGATTCCATCTCTGCAACCACTCTTTCACGGACAGATTCGGTCGTTTGGCCAATCAATTGCCCGAATCCCTGATATTCACTTGTTTTAAACAAATATTTTCCAACTGAGTCCTGGAGAGTCCTCCCAAAAACAGGGATTAAACTATCCCTACGAACTTGAAGTGTATATTGAGCATTTGGTTCCCAGTTCATCTTAGGTTCCAACCGTGCAACCAAAGGCGTTTCCCAGTTCACGAGGAAGGGAACCAACACCGTATCCTGCATCAATTGAAAAGAATGAACGCTTTGAGTGACATCAATCAATTTTGAAAAAACAATACCCAACGGGACAGTACGATCTTCTTCGATAGTATGAATATGATTGTTTTTCGGAGATTTGATTTCTAAATAAGTCGTATCACGAGTTGTATCCACTTTTACTTTGATCATACCCGAATCAATCAGCGTTTCCTCTCCCTGGAGCAAACTGTTAATCCCAAGAGTAACAAAGTCCAGATCGTCAAGTCCCTGCATGACAATATGCAAAACGGATTCATCCACAGGATCCAAGAAATAATCCGGCACGTGAACGGATGAATCAGGATGAATCAGTCGGAGTGGAAGTGCGTCAAACCAATCAGAAATATCCTCTGAAAAAATTACCCTGCACCAGTTGCCCGTCATCCATTCCGCTCGCAACATCCGTGTATTTCCAATCTTTTTAGGGATCCGGAAATCAACACCGGTTAATGTGTCTTGATCCGTCAATTGGATGTTTGGAAACCAAGGAAGCCCGTAATTCATTCTCCCAAGAACAATGGGGCGACCGGATGATGACCTGTCGACAGCAACGATTTTATATACCCCTTTGGACAAATATTTAAAATTATAATCACCCTCATTTGATGCATCTACAACATATTCCGGTTCTCTATTGTAAAATTGGCTATCATCTTCCTTATCACGAATCTTCCATAATTGGACCGCAACAGGTTTATCATATATTACGATACCTGAAATAGATCCTCTATCAATATTGTCTCCAGTGGCAAATGCTACCTGTTCCCCCTGATTGAAAAAAACACCATGTTCATCCTTAAGGTTGCGATCAACGGAAATGATATAGGTTTGGTCTTGAACTAGGGAATCGGGAAATTCCACATAGACTCGGCGACCTTTGTAAATGATCTTAGGCTCTTCGGAAAAAATAGGCAAAACACGGATGGCTTTTTCAACCGAATTGGCATCAACGTATTCAGAAAAAACAAGTTCCACCCTGCCGCCTTCAAAGTGAACTTCTCCATCTTCCGGTATGATCTGAATAAGTTCCGGAGGCGTTTCATCCTTGGGACCGCCAGGCGGTCCTTGAATCGCCGCACAGGAATAAATATGGAACACTCCGATGAGGAGTAAAACGAGAGTCGATACAAATTTAATCAAATTCAATTCACTTATTCCGGCAATTCCAAATTTACGGGGATCTCCCGATTAAACGTCATCTCTGTTTTCGATAGGTTTAAAGTGATACACCATACCATGACTCCAGATTTATTTGCCGTCAATACAGCTTGCGCCAACTTGGGATCCCGCTCCCACATGGGACGAAACGAATTCGCATCCGGCCTTTGACATACAAAAAGCATTCCTGCTTTTTTACCGGACTCGACCAGTTTTTTCAACCCCAAGGCATGCTTTGCACCACGCTGGGTAATGGCATCCGGAAATTGAGCCACTCCATTTTTCACAAAAGTAACTGACTTCACTTCCAGGAAATAATCCGTACCTGAGGGATCTTTCAACAAAAAATCGAACCGATGGTTCCCTATTGAAACTTCGGGTTGGATCAACGTAAAGCCTTTAAACATGGGCAGTGTTTCATCGTCCAATGCTTCCTTCACAAATTGATTTGGGAGTGAGGACACCAAAGAAATTAATTGTCCATTATGATTGACCATTACCGTAGTATATGCGGTTTTCCGATGGGAATTTATTGGTGCCGGCCGCACTAACAATTCTGCTCCAGAAATCAATAATTCTTTCAATCTCCCAGGATCGGGCAAATGGCTTTTGTGAAGTTCATCGCCGATTTTTACAAGCGTAATGAAACGGTTTGGTCGCTCGATAAATATCGCATCTATCAAAGGCCCTATAATTTTCATAACAAAGTTTAAGATTAAGATGCATTCATTTCATCAGTTAATGGACAATTATTTGTAAATTTTTACCAAATATTATTTGGAATTTTAATCATGGAAATCTTTGCCTCACACATATGGAAAAAATTAATTATAAATTCGGCAAACATATCAGCAAAGCAGGAATTGTTTTTGAAATTGACCCTTGGCACGGTTAGATGAAATTTCTTACTTACATGCTGGAAGGCGGGGCTCAAACACGGTTCGGTTTCAAAAAAGATGAATACGTCATCGATACAATTCGCGCTTCGATTTGGGCAAATGAAACTAAAGGAGATCCAAGTTTTCTCGAAATCCCTTCATCATTAAAAAGAGCTCTTCAAAATTGGGACGCCAATTCTACGAAACTAAAGGAATTGGATGCATCTTTACCGGACATGAATATCCAATCCCATTCCGGTGGTGGTAAGCCCATTGCCATTCTGGAAAAAGAAGTTCAACTTTTCGCTCCTGTTCCAAATCCACAGTCGTTCCGGGATTTTTATGCCTTTGAACAACATGTTAAAAATACACGAAAACTCCGAGGATTGGACATGCCTCCGGATTGGTACAAGATCGCCGTTTTCCATTTTTCCAACCCTGCGACTTTGTACGGACACGGTGAAGAAATCCCTTATCCTAAAGGAACCGAAGAATTGGATTACGAATTGGAATTCTCCATTATCATTGCGACTGGCGGGTCTGACATCAGTCAAGAAAATGCGAATCGTTACATCGCCGGCTATACCATATGTAACGATTGGTCTGCACGAGATCTTCAGCGGAAAGAAATGGTCATGAACCTTGGTCAGGCAAAAGGAGCAGATTTCGCATCCAGCTTTGGCCCTTACATGGTTACACCAGATGAACTGGTAGACGCCTTGGATGATAATGGGAAACTCAACCTCCGCATGACCTGTCACGTGAATGGCAAACTTCTTTCTGAAGGCAACACCAATGATTTGTATCATCCATTTGCCAAAATGATCCAATATGCATCCATGAACACAAACCTGTTACCGGGTGATTATCTTGGGTCTGGAGCAGTCGGTTCAGGCTGCATCCTTGAGCTTGACCCGAAAAACACCGGTGGGTGGATTCAAAAAGGCGATGCGGTTCGGATGGAAATAGAACGATTGGGTGTTTTGGAAAATAAAATTGTTTAAACCAATAGTAATAAATGAAACTGATGCATTCTATCTTGGTGTGTATGCATTCAATCAGCAGGTTTCTAAAAAGGCTCACCATATTTTGGAACAAAGTTGGAAACGACTGAGAAATTCAGAAAATCGATTTTATTTAAAACCTTTCATCATGCTGACTGTTTCTTATCAAAATTATTTACATGATAAAAAGTCTGGAGGAGATTATTTATTCAAGAAGGCTTTGGATAGATTACTTGAAATTGAATCCCGACTGGGTAATTTAATCGATATAAATTCCTTAATTTTACAAATCAAGAATGCCTTGGTTATGGAAAGTTCAACAAGAAGATTTAATGGGATTCAAATTAAAACCATGAGGATATCTTAATGTCTTTTCGTCTAAAACAACGACAAATTCCTGCATACTTTTCTCCCGGCAAAGTAGATGATGGGAATTCTCCTTATTCCTGGATCGAATTATGATTTTTGATCCAACGGAACAACGATTCCAGAACACTCACAAACTTATGATTGGTTCTATCGTACCTCGGCCCATCGCATTTGTTTCCACCATTTCAAAGGATGGAAAACACAATGTAGCGCCCTTTTCATATTTCAATGGCGTATGTTCCAATCCGCCTACGATCATGTTTTCCCCGGGACGCCGCGGATGGGATGGTGGAGAAAAGGATACACTCATCAATATTCGAGAAACGGAAGAATTTGTGGTCAATATCGTATCGGAAGAATTTGCCGAAGAAATGGTGGCCTGTTCTACAGACTTTGATTCAGACGTGGATGAATTTGAAATATCTGGATTAACAGCCGCTGCATCTCAGAAAATCACACCACCAAGGGTTGAAAAAGCAAAAGTAAGCTATGAATGTACATTAAACCAGATCATTGAAATTGGTGATGGAAAAGCTGGTAGCGGATGTGTTGTAATAGGCACTATTGTTCTATTCCACATAGATGATAACATATATGACAATGGAAGAATTTTACTGAATAAACTTCAACCCGTCGGCCGAATTGCTGGAAATGAGTACACGCGTTTAACAAATAATTTTGAAATAATACGTAAGATCAAACCTGATAGATAAAGTATAAATGTCGGCCTGAGTGAATCGGTGGATGTATATGTGTTTCAAGTAACTCAGCATAAACATGAAAACGGATCTTCATAAACGAATCTACCAAGCCCAATGTATCGGAAACGTCGAGCCGATTGAATACATGATCCCTTATCCCAGTTTACGGTCAGTAATTGAGGGGCAAAATATTAAATTCTCCAAACAGGTGATCCACGAAAAATCCGGTATCACGAACCAAAAATTTTATGAATTTGTTCAGCAAACCGCTCATTGGTTGGAAAGAATCGAGCTAAAGCCTAAAGAAAGGATTATACTACCGGAACTTGAATTTCCACAAGCGGAGATTCTTCTTTTCGGAGTTTGGGATATGGGTGCGATTGCCGTACTGCATTCGGACATACCTTTGGAAACCGTAATGGCCAAATGTAAAACAGACCATGTAATTGACGCTGATATTGACCTATTTAAAACAATCGACAATTTCCCTGTTTATTTTGATCCAAAACATAAACCTCTTTTAGATGATGAGGCATTGATCACATTCGAAACAGGTGTTGGCATTCGTCTTTCACATTATAATTTATTGGTAAATGCGAACAGCGTTCAAAAAGCCATTGGATTAAGGAGCCGTACTCGATTTTCATGTCCACTTTTAGCGAATTCATCGGCATGGGTAGTATTAAAAGCGATCTTGCCAATTTATTGCGGATGTATTTATGATGAGGAAACTCCGGAAATGGTCATTGCGAACACAGGTGGGGATTTTACTCTAAGAAATGATCTGAAAAACCTTTTATCATTTGGAGAAAATGAACTTGCCGTTTGCCCGGAAAATTCTGCTGTTCTTACCTTGGGAAAATCACCACTTCATCTAACCAATCTGACCCTAAATGAAAATGCCCTGATAGTCCAAGGGCACTCGGTCATGATGGGATATTTGGATGATGAAATGAATGAATCGTCCTTTCTGGATAACGCTCTATGTCTCTCCATCTAAGCCAAATCATTCAAAACTTCTTGTGCATGCTCCTTGGGTTTCACTTTTTCATATACTTTTTCAATAATGCCATTTTCATCAATCAAATAGGAATATCGAAAAATACCTTCATATTCTCTCCCATACATTTTTTTCATACCGATAGCCTCATAGGATCGGATGGTTGTTTTATCCGGATCTGAAAGTAACAGATACTTAAATCCCTGCTTTTCACAAAAATTCTTCTGTGCTTTTACGGAATCGGCACTCATGCCAAGAATGACCGTATTTTTCTTTTTGAAATTTTGAAACTCATCCCGGAGTTTCTGGCCTTCTACTGTTCAGCCCGGTGTACTGGCTTTCGGATAAAACCAAAGTAATACTTTTTGTCCTTCAAAATCACTCAAACTCACGGAATTGTCATCTTGATCCTGCAGGCTGAAATCCGGTGCTTTTGTTCCTTCTTTTAGCATTTTCTACTCCTTATTATTATAAGACTTGGGACCATTTATTTCGGTCATCATCTGCAATCAGCATATCACATACGGCAGTAATGCCTTCCTTTTGCCCTTTCCAAACCAATGTGTTTTTTGCCGTTTTGAAATCAACCCATCGGAATTCACAATGTTCTTTCGACAGCATAACGTCATCGTCATCCACTTCAATCCCAAAAACGGGGACGAGGTTTATCCGATCTCCGTGTTTCTCGAAAAATTTACCGACATGATCCGCCACAAACATCCGCTTGGGCTCAAATCCTGTTTCTTCCTTTAATTCTCGAACGGCCGCTTCCCAGGCTTTTTCTCCTTCTTCAATCTTTCCTGCTACACCTTGCCAAAGATGTTCATACATTTTTGTTTTGGCTCGCTTCAGCAGAAGGAATTTGAAACTGTCTTCCACTTGGCGATAAACATATGCATCTATAACTCTGTTCAGGATTTCAGCCATTACATACCTTTTTTATTTTCAATGTCATTAAGCCAGGTTTTGGCCCAAGAATCAAAATCACCATTTCTTATCTGTTCCCGTATCGTAGCCATGAGATCATGATAATAAGACAAATTCAAAGTTGAAGCAATTCTTAGTCCCAAAATTTCATTAATATTAAATAGGTGGCGTACGTACGATTTCGAAAACATTCTGCCCCATGCATGAGAACTATTGGGATCGATAGGAGAAAAATCCTTTTTATACTTTTTGTTCTTTATGTTGATGACGCCCTCAGACGTGAAAACATGGCCATTTCGTCCATTCCGCGTTGGCACGACGCAATCAAACATATCCATTCCGCGGTGCACTGATTTGACCAAATCCGATGGTCGCCCAACTCCCATGAGATATCTAGGTTGTTCCTTGGGTAGTATCGAATCGCAAAATTCCACGGTGTCCATCATGGCATTTTTTTCTTCTCCCACCGCCAAGCCGCCAACGGCCATACCACAGATCGAATATGGTATCAATTCATCCATACTCTTTTTACGAAGTTCCTGATGGACTGAACCCTGAACAATGGGAAAAACCGTTTGTTCATAACCATGAACTTCCGGATATTTTTTTAACCAATCCGCGCATCGTTTCATCCAGGATGTGGTTCTTTCCACAGCAATTTTCACCGTATTCAAATCAGAATCTCCTGGCGGACATTCATCAAATGCCATGATAATATCAGCACCAAGATTTCGTTGAATCTCCATGGAAAATTCCGGCGTAAACATGTGGCGGCTTCCATCCAAGTGGGATTGAAAGTCCACGCCATCGTCCGTGATCTTATTCAATCGAGCCAGCGAAAAAACCTGGAATCCTCCGCTGTCGGTCAGGATGGGTCTCGTCCACATATTAAATTTATGAAGCCCTCCGGCTCCTTTGACAACCTCCATTCCCGGACGTAGGTAAAGATGGTAGGTATTTCCCAAAATAATTTGTGAACCCAGCCCTTCCAACTCATGAGGCGCCATTGTTTTAACGGCACCCACCGTGCCAATGGGCATAAAAACCGGTGTCTCAAGAGTGCCGTGATCCGTTTCCAAAACACCCGTTCGTGCAGATGTATTTGAATCTGAACTTTGAACTGTGAATTTCATTTATAAATGGCAGTCAGGTTGAATCCGACGAAACATGTACCTCATAATATTCTTTCGCGTCTCTTCAAACTCAAAGCAACATTTACTAAAATAAAACCTGAAAAGCATCTTTCACTGATTGAATCGTATGAAGTTTTATTTTTACTTTTTTTACTTTTTCATTCACACTGGCTTTTGGTACAATAGCATCCTTAAAACCCAAAGTCGCCGCTTCTCGAAGACGATGCTCAATATGATTAATTGAACGGACTTCTCCCGCCAAACCAACTTCACCCAGCAAGACCACGCTTTCTCCTATGGGCTTATCCATGGTGCTGGACGCTGCTGAACAAATGATGGATAAATCCGCAGCCGGATCATCTACACGAAGACCTCCTACCAAATTCACGAACACGTCTTTTGATCCCATCGCCAGCCCCATTCGCTTTTCGAGAACCGCAATGAGCATCCCAAGACGTTTAGTGTCAAATCCATTTACATTTCTTTGTGGTGTCCCAAAATTTGCATTCGAAACCAAAGCCTGAACCTCCACCAAAATAGGTCGAGTCCCCTCCAAAGATGGGTAAATACACGTGCCCGGAATATTAATGCTTCGTTCTTTCAAAAACATTTCAGATGGATTGGCAACTTCACTTAATCCGTCTTCGTCCATGGTGAAAATCCCAACTTCATGTGTGGCACCAAACCGGTTTTTCGCAGATCTCAGGATGCGATGGTCGTATCGCCCATCTCCATCCATATAAAGAACTGTGTCCACCATATGTTCCAGCATTTTCGGACCGGCAATGGCGCCTTCCTTGGTTACGTGTCCCACAATCAAAATGGTCACGCCCTTATGTTTACTGACTTCCAGTAGACGCTGACCGCAATCGCGGATTTGACTGGGTGATCCAGGCAAAGAATCTAAGTCGGCATTCATGACGGTCTGGATTGAATCAATGACGACGAGTACAGGCGAAAGTCGTTCGATATGGGCAATAATCCCATCGAGATCATTCTCTCCCGACAAGTGAAGATGGTCCGGTTTTACTTTAAGACGACGGGCTCGGATCGCTACTTGGTTTTCACTTTCCTCGGAAGATACATATAAAGCTTTTCGGTTTATTCCAGAACAAACATGAAGGGCTAAAGTTGATTTTCCAACACCTGGATTCCCGCCCAATAGGACAAGAGATCCAGAAAGGATGCCGCCACCCAGAACTCTATCTACCTCCTTCAAACCGGTTGGAATACGCTCACCGGGATCTTCACTTAAGACGTCCATTAGGGATCTCGAATCGCGATATTGGATATTTCTACCGATTTTCCTAGCCGAAACTTTGAATTCAGATAAAGTCCCCCATTCATTACAAGAAGGACATTGTCCATTCCATTTGGGGAAATCATCACCACAGGCGGAGCAAAGAAAGGTGGTTTTTGTTTTTATTTTTGCCATGATGGGACTAGAAATTGTCTATCATGGTAGCGGGAATCAAGGAACGATTACCAGTCCGGACCTAAAGAAAAATACCATTGGGGTTTGCCAAAGCCATCAGGATTTTTATCCCATGCTGATTCTATCTTAAGCAGGAAATAACCCAGATTGATCTTAGTGCCAAATCCAACTGTCGTTACCCAAGGAGTCATATTACTTGGAATATTGCTGCCGTATTTATCAACCATAAGATTGTAATCTGAAAATTCGCCTGAATCATCCCAGGCGGCACCAATATCCATAAATGCATGTCCCCGAATATTTCCAAAAATGACTTTTAAGGGAAATCCAAGGGCTAAATAATTGATGAATGGAAACCGAATCTCAAAGTTAAAGAGGGCAGTGTTGGAACCAAATCGTTCAGCAAACCTAGCACCCCGAAGCGGTAAAACATACTCCGTAAAATAAATATCATGAATTAAAGACGCATTGGACGTATCCAGAATTACGTCACGATAATATCCATCATCTTGATTTCCATCTGTTTCTCCACCGCCAAATAATAGGTAGGGCATTCCGCCTAAGAAAAACATCTGTTCGTCCGGGCCAAAACTTTTTCCCAAGAAACCACGGACTGCAACAGTATAATCTCGTCCAAATCTCCAATATTTCCTTGTGTCCATTTTTAAGGTTTTGAAATCTAGTTTATCGGTTCCAAATCCTGGGCTCATGGTCAAAGTTGTATTATGTCTAAAACCATCTATAGGTCCAGTAAAACCAAAAATTGAATTATCATACACCCAACTTGCCGTTGGTAAAATGGTCGAATATTTCTGTTCATTTTGGGTCACATAGCTCCACTGACCAAAATCATCCTGTTCCAAAGTCAAGATAGAGTAACTAATATTATGCCAGGAAAAACCAAAGTCCATCCTTTGAAATTTGCTGAATGGATGGGATAAAAATCCCTGTAGTCCATAATGACGAAGGCGTGCAAGCGTATTTGTATTGACTCCCCCAATGGGGAAAAAATTAGCATTCTGAAATGCAACAAAATGATAGTCTTTCTGATTCTTTAAATATCCGTAGTAGAAAAAATAATCGCTGTTTTCCAGGGTTAGAACCATTTCCGTTCCAAAGGCAATTTGGTGATCCCCCAAAATATCGCTAAAGGAAAAATAAGTCATGCCACTGGCTCCAAAAACATTACTGATCATCAGGTTGCCGCTGATGAGGTCCAAAGTAAAACGGGTTTTGTAGGTTTTTGGGATATAGTGTCCATCCACTTTTGTGGAATCAACAGAAACTAATTCCTGAGAATCCTGGTCATCAGAAGATGAATTCAAATATTCGTAGCCGCGTGCAAATATCCAATTTGAATACCCTTTTGAATAATCTGAGACCCGATCCGATCTTTTATGACGTCTTAAGTCTGCAATTTTTTCATCATCCGTATCACCATTCAAGACATACTGAGTAGGAGCAACTTTTTTTTCAGGTTGTTCGAGAGGATTTGCCATGCTGTACAAATCCCAGCCGGTATTGGCGTAGCCAGCAAATATAAGCAAATCATCATTCCCGGAAAGAGTTGGTTGCTGTAGGCCCGTTAATACGTTTGAGATGGCATAGGATTGGTGGGATTTACCTTCTTCAAGAGACTGTACATATAGATTCCATACACCCTGATGATCTGATGTGTACAATAAGGCATTTTTCGTATGAGCCCAGACCGGATGTGATTCATTATGCTCCGTATCCGTGATACGCATAATTTCACTGGATTGAACGTCTGCAATATAAATATCAGTTTGGCTGTAGTCAAACTCACTCATTCTCCGGCTGAATTCACCTGACACAAACTCACCACGATCCGAAACAAATGCAATTTTTGATCCATTTTTGTTCCAAGCCGGATAGGAATCGGAATAAATATCATCTGTTATCTTTTTATTCGTTCCCGTTTCTAAGTCATAAACGTAAATATCACTGGCATTGCCTTGACTCCCAACAAAAGCAATTTTTTCACCCACCGGACTCCAGGCTGCAGAAAATACACCATCCAAGTCCATTGAAATTTTTTCTCTTTTTCCTGTATCAACGTTAATGACATGAAGTGCATCTCGTTTTCCTGCCTTGGTTGCCACCACTATTTTGTCATTGTCCGGGGACCATGACAAACCCGGTTGGAGCCATTTCAATTCTTCAAAATCAACACTGCGATTCCCTTTGATTAATCGTTTGATCTTTTTCCCGGTCATGGCATCCAAAATGAGTATGTCAAAATACCCGGATTGATCCGATAAAACGGCAACCATACTGCCATCTGGAGATAGAGCAGGGCTTACATTATAAAAATTCTTTGCCTTTTTGTGATCAGTCAGTTTCTCAGACATGTCTTCCAACGGATCGCGATCTTTAACATCCGGCCAATATTCTTTCTTCAGGTATTTATGCCATTGGACCGTAAGTTCATCGTAGTTCATCCCCAAAGCATGTTGATATCCTCGCTCTGCGTTCTGAGTGAATTTCATCGAACGAAAAACATCTCCAATTTTTTCTCGCCCATATTTACCGGCAATGAATCGCCATAGAGACTGACCACCTTTGTAGGCCATAAAATAATTCAATTCCTTTATCGTAGGCATTCTCTCATGAATGGCGATATCCCGTAGGACCATATCCGCTTTCGTATCCCAATTGGAGCTTAAAAATTCGGCTAATCCCTCATTAGACCAAATTGGGACGCGAATCCGTGTTCTGCTCGAAACGACATGTTGCATACTCCCGCCATAAACCATGTCGTTTATCAAAGCATGTACAAGTTCATGGTGGATGACGTGACGAAACTGTTCGTAATCCCCGCTGAAAGGGAAAATGACACGATTCTTAAACAGTTCCGTTACCCCACCTATACCCTCGGACATGTAATTCTGAACGACGTTTGTTTGCTGAAAATCGTTGTGAGAATTATAAATAAGGATAGATACGCGTTTTTTCAGATCCCAAAGAAGATGTTTTGAAATTTGTTCGTAAGCATCTTCAGCCTCAGTAGCGGTAAATTCCGCCAAGTTTAATTCTCCACCGTAATAATAAATATCAAAATGCGGTGTCTGTATAAAATTCCAGTCAAATTCTCGATATTGAACTTTGTTCTGTCCAAACGATTGAGCGCTCAAACCAGTGCAAAGGAATAAAATAATGACAATATATGATTTCATTTATCTTGAAAGTACGTCTCTTTAGTAGCTTTGTTCCTCGAGATTAGTAATTTTTTATCAATGATGTCAATAAATGATATTATTAAAATGCGGTCAGCCCTTGCCCGTATTTAACGACACAAGTAAGTTCCGCCCCTGATGAAAACACCCCTCTATTTTATTTCCGATACTCATCTAAAAATGCATTTGACTTCTGAAGAAAAAAATCGACGGGAGCGGTTGTTTCGGCTATTGGAAAAAATTCGTGAAACCGGTGGTACGTGCTTTTTTGTCGGGGATATTTTCGATTTTTATTTTGAATATCCAGATCTGGTTCCAAAAGCCTATATCGATTTTTATGAAAAAGTGCAATCTTTGAAAAAAAGCGGAGTTTTATTCCATTTTTTGCTGGGAAATCATGATTACTGGGTTCAGGATTTCATGACAAAGGTCTTGATGGATAAGGTACACTTTAATGACGCAATATTTGAAATTAACGGGAAAAAATTCTATGTGACGCATGGAGACGGACTTTTGAGTTGGGATCGTGGATATCGTATCCTAAAAAAAGTGATTCGGTCTAGATTGTTTATCTGGATGTTTCGCTGGCTTCATCCAACTTTAGGATACAAATTTGCTCGATTCGTGTCCAGAAGTGGAGAGCATTACACACATTCTGAAAATTTTAAACAATCCGTCAGAGATGAAATACAAGGATTTGCAAAAGATCATTTTGATAAGGGCTTTGATTTCATGATCTGTGGGCATTATCATCTGGGTGAAATGTTTACCGTGAATGAAAGAAAACTGGCCATTTTAGGCGATTGGTTCTACCGACCCTCCTATGCCGTATTCAATGGAACAGACCTGGAACATCATCTGTTAGAGAACGATGCGTAGATTCATTTTCATTGCAATTTCCATGCTTTTCCTTTTACAAGGATGTTCTACAATCAAAGGATTGTTCGGCAAAAGAAAATCTATTTCAGATCCAAATGATCCTGAATTTTTAAACAACATCCAGAAACTAAAGAGTGCCTACAAAGATGGGGACGTTCAAGCATTGGAAGAACTGGTGGAACTTTACGAAAACAAAGATCAAAAGCTGGAGGCTCGAATCGTAGCCGGTAAAATATTGGCGGAAACTCGTCATCCAACAGCTTTGAATGCCATTTCAAAAATGGTTGGAACAACAATGGCTGTGGATTATTCCCTGTTGAAAGAATCAATTAAAATGCTCGGAGCATTCGAAGGCAACTCCAAAGCGGCTGAAGCCATGGTGTCAGCCATGCACCAATTGGAAGATAGAACCAATGAGATTCACGTCACATTGGTAAAAAATCTGAACAAAGTCAGAACAAAAGATCAAATCTTCGCCCTCTTGGAACTGTACGAAGTGGCAAAAGCAAATATGGCCAGAACGGAGAAACTGCTGGCTGAGACGTTGGGCGCCCTCGGGAACGATAAGGTTATCCCCGTTCTAACCGCTCTTGCTAAAGATCCTAAAGTCAATATTGGCATTCGAAACAAAGCTGTGGAGATCTTGGGGAAAAAGAACCCTAACGACGTGGCGATTGCTTTTGCTGAACTTTTAGGTGATCCCAACACAAACATGGAGGTCAGGGAATTCGCTCTGAACACCATGAAAGGCGTGAAAGAAGAAAATCTCGTCCTTGCGCTTTTAAATACCTATAATACGGGGAAATCCCAGTATTACAGTCTACTTAACACGATGCTTACAGCGCTGGGAGAGTTCGATGATCCAGAGGTAAAAAAAGCCGTACTTGAAATTGCCATAAATGATAATTACCCAGTCGATATACGAAAAAAAGCAATCGGGAATCTGGGATC
>ERZ651768.1916-NODE-1916-length-14889-cov-9.280246_pt1 | contig 14889 bp, 6 predicted proteins | sample MGYA00514754_ERZ651768 | MGnify/ENA metagenome assembly ERZ651768
CGCTACTAGCAGTCCAAGCCCGCCAATGGGTGCCTGGCTGGGTGTACCAGGGAAGCTTGGCTGAGCTATTACAACTGTGATTAAAGGTAGCACAAATAAAGCGATTCTAGTAAGTCTTGCCAGCATGTCCTGCTCCTATTTCAAAAAAGTTAATTTCTGGTTAAATGCTTTATTACCAACTTTTAACTGCACAATGTACAGCCCCGAAGATAAGTCCTTTGGATCCCATGTGACCGCGTGACTGCCGGAGGGCAGTACTTTATTGACTAAGGTTTCCACCAGTTTCCCGGTTATATCATATATATGTAAAGATGTATTACGGTCCGTCGCATCCGGAATATCAAATGAAATGGTTGTGCTGGGATTAAACGGATTGGGATAGGCAGGGTGCAGGGAAAAATTTTGTGGAATTGTAGTAGATTGTGATTTTCTTAATATCAATTTTTCAATATCGGAATCCAAAGTGATTTTTTTCTTACCATTCATTGGTATTGCCGCACTCCACTTCGTTCCGTTCGCAATAACAGGAATGATTTCCCATTTTTCATTATTTTGGATATCGTACTGAATTTCAAGTGTTTTGTGCGGATTCATTATTTCAATCACACCATCATTTCCGCAGTATTTCCAGTTACCGGAAAAACGCACATCAAAGGCCCCGGTAGGCGGTTTGGGTGGTAAGCTGTATCTGAGTTTTTCATCTTCAGAGATTTCCACACCAAAATAGAGAGTTTGGTTGGTGAATGTTAACGTGTTTGCATGTTCAAGCAGTGTGATTGTTTCACGAGTGATTTTTGCGGAAAGGGTTGAGTTTGATGAAATAGTAATTTCTCCATCTTCGTAACTCCGTAACCAGTATCCAACTCCTGGATCAATCATTTCTGCACTAACATAAGTACCGTTAAAACCGTAGATCGTACCAAAAACAATGAGATCGTTTACGTCAATGATGGTGTTGATATCTACAGATATGGAAATACCAGAGATAAGATTCCATCCTTCACTCAAGCTAATGGTAAGTTCATTTATCGGAATACCAGTAAGAGCAGTACTGCCTGCATTATTGAATTTGAGCCAATAGCCATATCCCAGAATTAAGATACTGTCAGGTATGTAGGTATTATCGAAAGAATATAATGTTCCCTCTATTGATTCAGGGAACAGATTAGAGTATGAAGCATTTTCAACTTCAAGAGGAAGACCAACAAGATTCCAGTCGGGAATATTTTCAACTTCAATGGAAATAAGGCCATCCATTGAATTAGCCACGCCCGGGGATGGATCGTCAAGAAACATCCATTGATCAGAACCATCCGGCATTCTTCCAAATGACACATCTGCTGACTGCTGGCCAAACGTGATCGAATCTGTTATTGTAACTCCGTCCTCTGCAGTCAGGGCAATGAACTCACCTTCGGTTGAAAGTTTAAAATTGGTATGCAGAGCTCCCTGCTCCTGGTCTTCATCGCACCAGACTAACAGATAGCCCCCTGCTTCCAGCATAACTCCGCCGTATGGGAACTGCCATTTTGTGAGATTATCGGATTTGTCGGTAAGATACATCCCACTTAGATCAATATCTTCACCGGAAGTATTGTAAATTTCAATCCAGTCATCATATTCACCTGCTTCATCCATGTTGGTTTCGTCATTTTTTGCAAGAAATTCATTGATCACCAGTTCATCGGTTGGGACACCCGGTGTTTGTAAAGTTATTTTCTCATGTCTTGGAAAAACCGCACCTTGCCCATTCCCATCTTCCACATAAATTTCGAAATAGCCGGTCATTCCACTGCCTAAAGGGGGGATTGTTCCGGTCCAGCGATCCGATTCCTCCACCAGTTTTGTATTGGGAACCGGATTGAATTCCATGGGATATTCCGTGTAATCCGGAATAGGAGCATCGTAGTAATGAATAATTACATTTTCAACACCATTACTCCCAAATGCGGATATTGTCACGTGAATACTGTCTTCCGGTTGAGGGTTTTTAGGTTCCCAGACTATGTCATAAACAATCGGCGGCGCACCGGTGTATTGCAGGACACCCGTGAATGAGTTGACCCGCAAATTAACAAACTCCCTTATTCCTCGTTTTACATGCTGATTTTCGTAGTGCTCTGAAGAATAGGATTGGGTGAAATCATCTAAGGTAAATCCATAATCAAGGGTGCGATACACGTCAATTTCCGCCCAGGGATATATTAAACTGTACAGAGTATCAATGTGGTTTTCCCAGAATGAAAGGGGATAGACGTTTTCAAGAAAATACTGGAGGAAGTGACTGTAGAGATCGCGGTACTGGTTGTTGTCCATCAACCGCTCTGCCAGCGGTCGAGGACCACCATCAATGATCGGAAATTCATAAGGATTGGTGGCTGTCCAGTCAATGCTAAACCAGTCTACACCGAATGAATTATCATAGTCAAATGGAATCCAGTGGAAGCGGTCTTCATTGGGCTCGTGGTAAAGGTAGTAATTATTCATCAGAAACCAGTAGTCATCCCAGCCTCCGACAAGAACATTCATCGCGAAATATTTCAGGACTTCCTCCACATGAAAAACTGCCTCAAGAGAATCGGGGAATGTTTCATCCGGTGTCTGGTTAACAATTTTAATCAGTCTTGCTAACTGAGAATAATCATATTCATCCTCATTTGTTTTCAGGTTGTAGGGACGTTCCTCATCGTAATAAGGATGGTAGTCTTCCGGGTCATCACCGCGATATGTGAGATCCGCAGGCCACAGACATTTCCAGAGATTACCGCTGTCATCAGCATAATTTTTTGCAAGAAATTCATCATCAACGTGTTCAATAGAAATATATAGCCCGTAATAATCCCCGTTGATGTACACCGCGATGTGAGTTGCCCGGGAAGAGATCACACCGATATCATGAAACAAGTCCCAGCAGAGTTTGCTGCGAATGATGGATGGGTCGTTGTGCTCTCCGTTCAGGTTGATCTTTTCCATGCCATAAAAATCCCGTCCCGGCACGAAGTGATTAAAATCCAGTTTAAAGGACTTCTTTGCGGAAGTCCGGGAGGTGTTGCCGCGGAGACGAAATCCTACGCTATCTATGGTTTCATCGAACCATTCGTTAAAATAGTGAACAACGGCTGGATGGAGGGAATCACTCTCTACATTGTCGTAAATCCAATCAAGATCTTCCGGGTCAATGGTGATCTCGACGACATCAACTTCTGTATCATCGTAAAGCATCCAGCTATCATCGGCATACACCAGTACCGAAAAGATGAACAAAACGAAAAGAGGTTGTACAAAGCGTATTTTCATCTGATGCCAAGAAAAAATCCGTATGAATATGGAGGAAGATTCAAAGCAGTTTCAGTCTTCCCAAATGAGACCTGATAAGTATACAACCAGAGTTGGTACTGGATAAGTAATATCCTTCAACACTGGACTTGAGCAGGAACTCAAACAAATTCCCAATATAAAAAGTGTAGCTTTCTTCATGTTTTATTTCCCTAGACCAGTCTAAATTTACTAACTCAAAAATGAGTTGATGACTAAAATTATATAATGAATATATTAAAAGCAGTATTAATAGCCACTGTTTGTACAACCCTTTTTACAGGAGTCGGAAAAATGGAGAACGATATCCTTTCATACGGAGCATTTATAAAGAACGGAGAGACAGAATTCCGTCTTATGGCTCCCAAAGCTGATATGGTGTTTTTAGTTATATTTCAAAAATATGACGATGAAACAGGTACCGAATATCCCATGAATAAAACCACAAAGGGAATCTGGTCCTGCTTTTTGAAAAACGCCGGAATAGGAACCCTATACGGTTACCGTCTTAAAGGTGATTATCTGGGGAATGATCCCAATGTGATTGTTGCTGACCCTTATTCCAAAGCTGCAGTCACTCAAAATTCGTACCGCCATGTTGCTAAGTCATTGATAGTGGATAACAATTATAATTGGGGAGATGATTCCTGGGTCACTATTGACCAGAATGACTTAATTATTTACGAAATGCACGTCAGGGACATGACTGCCCACTCCAGTTCCGGTTCAAGCATCCCGGGCACTTACCGTGGACTGATCGATCCCGAACAGAAAGGCGGCATTTCACACATCAAAGGAATGGGCGTAAATGCTGTTCAGATCCTCCCTGCCCAGGACTTTGCTAACGTTGAAGTTCCTTATAAAGATAAATCAGCACCCATCTATAACACCTGGAATCCATACGCCCGAAACCACTGGGGCTACATGACCACCTTTTTCTTCGCTCCCGAAACCTACTACGGCACCGATGGAGCCAATACACCCGGTGTATGGAACGGAATAGATGGACGGGCTGTGTCTGAATTCAAAGACATGGTCAAGGCTTTCCACCGGGAAAATATTGCAGTTATCATGGATGTTGTTTACAATCACGTTTCCAACTACGATTATCACCCGTTCAAATATATTGACAGGGAAATGTACTTCCGCCTTAATCCCAAAGGAAATTACGTCGCCCACAGTGGTTGCGGTAACGACACAAAAACAGAACACTCCGCTATGCGGAAGCTGATCCTGGAAAGTGTGAAATACTGGATGACAGAATACCATGTAGACGGATTTCGGTTTGACCTTGGAAATTTGATTGATCCGGTAACAAGGGAACTGATCATCGCTGAATTGAAAACCCTCAACCCGAATGTCATTATCCTTGCGGAACCCTGGGGCAACGGTTACGACCCTGCAGGATTTTCTGACATGGGCTGGGCATCCTTCAATGACCAATTTCGAAATGGTGTAAAAGGACAAAACCCGATTGACGGTTTGGGTTTTATTTTTGGAAGCTGGCAGGGCAAAAATTCTCAAAAAAGTCTGCAGCGATATGTTACAGGTAGCTTGACGCAATCCGGCGGCCAATATATCAATGTAGCACACAGCGTAAACTACCTGGAAAGCCATGATGACCATACACTGGGCGATTTCATTCGAATAGGCAGCGGACATGTGGATGAAAATGACAGGATTTCTGACCGATTGAAAAACTCCCTTGTAGAGAATGATCAATTGACGTTAAACAAATTGGCAGCATTGTTCCTGTTAACCAGCCAGGGGACTACCTTTCTTCATGCAGGACAGGAATGGGCACGAAGCAAAGTTATCTCTGACACGAATGTCCCCGATAAAAAGATTGGAAAGATTGATCACAATTCTTATGAGAAAGATAATGAAACCAACTGGCTGAACTGGAATGAACAAGAAATGAATCTTGAACTGGTGGATTATTACAAAGGGCTGATTGAGTTAAGGAAACAGTATTCGGAGTTTCGCCATTCAAAGCCGGAAGATTTTGAATTTATGGACGTGGGTGAAAAAGTAGCAGTAGCTTATATATTAAAAGACAGGTTTGTTGTTATTCTTAACGGTGAAAATGAAGATACGCTTGAATTAGACATACCGGCAGGTCAGTGGAACATTTTAGCCGATGAAAAACTTGTAAACCTTGAGAATCAGCAATTGGTATCAAATAAAATATCAGTTCCACCCTCGTCTGGTATTGTGTTAAAGCGGAATTGATTTAGTTTCCGTACCCGCCGTACCCCTTAGTTGTTTTTTGCGTTTTTTGATCGGTTGCTAAACCGGTGATTTTTCTTGGTTGTGCATTCAACAAAATTTCTTTCCATTTCAGTTTAATGACTTCCGGGCGGAAATCATCCAAAGCTGTTCGGGCATGCTCTGTCATGGCTTTTCTATCATCAGCATGGGTTTCCCAAAAGTTATTTGTAGCTACCAGAAAATTGTCCACATCTTTATCAAAATCCTGGTCAACTTCATACACAAACACTGAATCTAAAACGTTTGCTGTAATTTCGCTGGGACCATCAATGTTTTGGACAATAGCCGGTACTCTGCGATCCAACGTTTCACACATAGTATAACCGAATGGTTCATAGATGCCGGTTATACTGTTGGCACCAATGCTGTTCCAGTAAAAGTGGGCAGTCTCCTTGTTGGAACTAAATGGAATAATTACTAACTGCTTAGGATGTTTTTTCCCTAAATCTTCCCAAAATGGATTCCCTTGCTCGCCTTTGTAATCTACACCCATATTGAAAACACGGATATCTTTTCGTCCTGATTTTTCTAGGGCAAAAATGGGTAAATCTGGACGTTTGCGCGGCACGTGCCTACCGATATAACCTATATCATTTAATTCATAATTCGGTCGCCAGGATTCATGATCCAGTTTTGGTTTATAGCTGTTATATATTACATGGGGAGTTGATTCATATTTGTCATACCCAAATGATATATAATGCTGTTTTTCTGCTTTACTGATCAATACAACTATATCAGAGTATTGAAATGTGATTTCCTGTTCAAAGAAATTACTGGTAATGGGTCCACCCATATTTGTGATATGTTCCATTTTAATTAATGAATGGCAAACGGAAATCATTAACTTATCCGGATATGTCTCTTTTATGGTTCTTGTTGTATCAAAAGCCACCCAAAGATTGTTGATACATGCGTCTAAATCTGCAAATGCATTTTTAACATCGTCTGGTCCATGAATGATTCTAATCCCAGGATATCGTTCGGGGAAATCACCCGGCGGTTCGTCCAATTGTGCAAGAAATACTGGAATAATTTCAATATCATCGTCTTCGGCAAACATGTCCAAAAAGTTCATAATCCATGTAGCAACCCCGCCATAAACAATCGGGGGAATTTCGTTTGTTAGTAACCCAACTTTCATAGGATTATTTCAATAACATAATTTTTTGTGAATATTCATTTTTTCCCAATTTCAAACGGACAATATAAATCCCGCTGGGTTGATTCACACCATCCCATTTTATTTGATATTCACCTGGTCTTAATTCCTCATTAACCAATAATTCCACCAGGCGGCCATTAATATCATAAATAGTTAATTCAACTACCTTTCCGATTGATTGTCCCACAGTGAAATGGATCGTTGTGACCGGGTTAAAAGGATTGGGATATACAGAATGAAGGACAAATGTTTTAGCAAAAACATCTGATGTGGATTTTTTCAACTCCAATTGTGAAACGTCACCATGGAGCTTTATCTGCCCGCTACCCTGCAACTCCGCAATACTGCTATTTTCATCAACCAGCGCCCATACCTCACCACCATTGACATTGTATTCCATGACCAGGGTTTCTCTTGTGTTCATAACTTCAATCACGCCAGAATCTCCGCAGTATTTCCAATCACCGCTGAAACGCACATCAAATGCCCCTATTGGTGGTTTTGGAGGCAACTGGTAACTCAGTATTTCTTCTCCAGGTATTTCCAGACCGAAGTACAGAGTTTGATTATTTAGGGTTATGGAATTAGCGCCACTGGTGCGGGACACAAATGTAGAATTGGTTTTCGCCTGGAGACTTCCGCTTGGAATTGTGATATTTCCATCTGCAGAAGCAAAAACCCAATACCCGTTTCCCGGGGTCAGGGTTGCAGCATTGAAGTAAGATCCATCAAAACCGTAGATGGTCCCGGAAACAAGAATTCCATCGGGATCATCTATCATTTCCGTTTCGACTGATAGGGTAATGCCGGTTATTAAATTCCAGCCCTGATTAAGACTCATTGTGATCTGATCTATACTGGTCCCATTTAATTCTACATCACCGGTTTCATTAAAATACAGCCAGTAACCATTGCCGGCTGTGAGCTCACCAGTATTGTAATAAGACCCGTCAAAACCATACAAAGTTCCTTCTACAGAACTAGGGTAAAGAGATCCAGGTGACGCATCATCTACATTTAAAGGAAGGCCAACGATATTCCAGCCAGTAATATGATGTACCATGATGGCTTGAGCTTCGTCACCCCAGTTTCGGAAGTTTGTGTACACGCGCGAAGTTGATCCCGGAATGGTATAATCAGTATAACTGCCTGATTCAGACTCCAGTTCACTGTCTTCCGTGAATTCGTACCATGTACCGGCATACGGGAATGGCAGTTCACTGATAGTCTGATTATCTCCACTGAAGTTCATGACCGTATACACTGTTTGTCCTAAACTGTCATCATGGCGTTTCATTCCGATTACTTTTTGTGAATTATTGATATAAATTATTTCAAGGTTTGGCCCTCTGATGACTGCCCAGTTGTTTCTAAGCCAGATAAGCTTCCGGAAAAATTCGTAAAGATCTACTCCTTCAGGGGTCTCGAGATTCTCCCATTGCAGTGGCTGTGGATCCAGGCTTACAGGTGAGTTCTGTCCAAATTCCTGGCCGTGATATATCATGGGTGTTCCCGTCCCGGTAAACAGTGCTGCAGCTCCTAATTTTGACTTTTTATATGCCTCCTCCAAATTCATATTGGCATAAGTTAGCGCTTCGTAAATAATGCGGGTCTCATCATGGCTCACTGTATAGTTACAGGGGTGAGTGTGCTCTGACCAGTTCTGTGACCACCATTGTAAATGATTTTGAATCTCCCACATGTTTGATGAATATCCCATGAGATTATTGAAAATTGCATGATGGTATGACCAGTCCCAGCCAGAATCAAAATCTGAATTATTGATTTGATAGGGATTGTCCTCTTCCGCAACTAAAATGAAAGACGAATCTATATCATCCAATAAGTCAGCATAAAATGATGATCCGTTTTCATCCCCTCCCCATCCAATGCCTCCTGTTACATCAAACCTGAATCCATCAGCGTGATAATCATAAACATAGGAAAGCAAAACATCGGATATATGCTTCCAGGCACGATATTGCCTGCCATCTAGCTCATGCCAATGCTGGAGTTTATAACCCCATGGAGATTCTTCATTATGAAAGTATGGACATTGAACATAATTGTGATCTTCATAGTCCCAATTGTCCAAAGGCTGATAGAGTTGAAATAACGGAGCCGATCCCCAAAGGTGATTGAAAACCACATCAAAGAGAACCGCAATCCCGTGTACGTGGGCAGTGTTTACCAACTCCTTCAGGTCTTCTGGTGTACCATAACTGGATTCAGGCGCCATGTAAAAGGACGGATTATAACCCCATGACCAATCTCCTTGGCATTCGTTCACCGGCATAAGTTCGATAGTATTGATCCCCAAATCATTAAAATATCCTTCTTGAATTTTTTCTGTTACATCTTGAAAAGTTCCGGTATTTAGAGGGTCACCATTAAAATCGCCAATATGCATTTCATAGATTATTACATCTTTCTGCTCCGGCCTCACAAAATTTTCATCCGACCATACGAACTCATCATTCCCCACAGAAAAAGCAGTTTTGGCATGGGTATAATCTGAACTTTCCCACTGCCCGGAAGGATCCAGCCAGGTTACATCCTTAGACCATGGATCAGCAATGTTTTTTTCACCTTCCACATTATATTGGTATGTATATGCTCCATCTTCTAATTCTATTTGATACCACCATAAAGTATCACCTGAAAGTTTCATTAATTCACCATCAACATACTGCGAATTCCAGCTTCCCTTGATTGCAACATAATCTTTATAAGGAGCGTACAATGCAATAATAACTGTATTCCCATCAATATTTACACCATCGTTTGTACCATCAGGTACAGGCTCATTTACAATAGAGTACAACAAATAAAAATTACGGAAAAGATACGTTACTCTGCCATTCTCCCCAATTGCACGAATAATTCCAGTTGTCTCCCCAAATAAATTTTCTTCAGGATACCACATTGCGTGGTATGGGGATGAACTATCCGTTTCGATCAGTATACCATTTACCCAAAACTCAACATATTCAGCACTGCCAACTACAGAAAATGAAACCGGTCCACTAACTTCTGCTCCCTCATCAGGAGTCGGAGATATAAAAAAGACATAAGGATCATCTTCAGTAGGTGTATAATCTAAATAAATGTCATAAGACATAATCTGACCATTTGATCCCTCATCCCAGCTCCCATCATCCCAGCGAATTTTGAACTTAATGGAGTTGATTACCTGATCACCATTTAAAAATGAACCTAATTCTACTGAGAATGAGTTCGCACCATTTTCAATCAACGGGGTAAATAAATATTCATCTTCAACAAAAGAATCATTTGGCCAATACTCTTCAATGGGGAGTTCATGACCCATTCCAGCATCAACAGTCCAGGCAATATGACCGCCTTGATCAACATTGTCTAGAAATATTGAAATAGTATCGTTTGGATTGGGAGAAAATGGAGACCAATAATAGCTCAAGCTAATATGCCAGTCAAGACCCATACCACCATTGTTATCCCAACTCCCCTCCAAATCTGTAAAAACAAAATCAATAGTCTCAGCATCTTCCGAAATTTCATATTCATACTGCCACCAACCATTTCCAACATCGGGAGCATAAGACATTTCATAATCATCTGTATCTTGCCAACCATTGTATCCAAGGTGTATGTAAACAGGGGCTGTATCGTCTGGTAAAGCACCTTCAATGGTATTGTAATAAATGGTTATATCACCACCCGGAACTGGAATCTCCGGCTCCCAAAATACTACATTTTGAGCAGACAATACATTAAGCAGCACTGTAAATATTATAGAATAAAATTTCACTATTGACCCTGTTTAAAATTACACAATATTTTATTGTTAACTTCGTTTTCCATTATAACTAACAGTTTTCTGAAATTAAATATTTTGACTAAATGATGATGTGCTCTTCATCACAAATGGAATTTCTTATAAATTTGTATTTCCTGTTTTTTGAACCAATCTCATTTTAATTTTACTGATATTATAATTTGATTCTTTCTTTTGTCTCTTGATGAAAAAAATGAAGTGAATTCACATCAACAATCAGATCAAGAGAATCACCGGGATGAATTATTTTTTCCGTTGTTAAAGATGCTGAAAGATGAGTATTTCCGGAATGGGAATGCACCAGTGCAACAGAACCAAGGTTTTCCACTAAATCCACTGTACATTTAATAGTGTTCTCCGGATCTTTGATTTCTGAAAAATAATTATCATGTAGGTTTTCCGGCCTTATTCCCATAATAACATGTTTATCCAAATCTTTGAATAATTCAATATTCTTTATTTTATCCAAATTTATTCTTACTCCATCGCTTATAAAAAAAGCACTGCCATTTTCCGTACACACTTCTCCGTCAATCAAATTTATGGGTGGCATTCCGATGAAAGTGGATACGAAAGTATTTGCCGGCTTATTATACAATTCTTCCGGCGTTCCAATTTGTTCAATGATTCCATTGTTCATTAGGCAGATTCTGTCCGCCATTGTCATGGCTTCTGTCTGGTCATGGGTTACATAAATCATTGTGTTGTTCAGTTGGGTGTGGAGCTTTTTGATCTCCAGCCTCATTTCCTGCCTGAGTTTCGCATCTAAATTGGAAAGAGGTTCATCAAAGAGAAATACTTTTGGTTTCCGAACCAGTGCTCTTCCAAGTGCAACACGCTGACGTTGTCCACCAGACAATTCTTTAGGCTTTCTGTCTAAGAGTTCGTCTATTTTCAGCATCTCGGCAGATTCCATTACCCGCTTGTCAATTTCATCCTTACTTCTTTTCCTTATCCGCTGGCTGAATGCCAGGTTTTCATAAACCGTCATGGTGGGATACAGTGCGTAATTCTGGAAGACCATTGCCACTTCTCTTTTGGATGGATCTGTATCGTTTTTTCTTTCCCCATCTATGATAACATCACCTCCATCCGGCGTTTCAAGCCCAGCAATGATCCGCAATAGGGTTGACTTCCCGCATCCTGACGGTCCAACGATTACCATAAATTCTCTGGAGTGTGCCTGAACATCGATTCCTTTCAGGATAGTATTATCACCAAAAGATTTTGAAATAGCCTGTAAAGATACACCCGCCATGTTTATCCTTTCACGCTTCCCACAGTCAATCCGGATACTAAAAATCTTGAAAGTGAAATAAACAATATCATCACCGGGATACTCACCACAACAGCTCCTGCAGCATAGAGCCCCCATTGGGTTGACAGACTTGCCTGAAATGATTTCAACCCCAGGGGAAGCGTGTATAGTCCCGGGTCCTGTAACACAATGGCAGCCACCACATATTCACTCCAACTTGCCATGAAGCTGAACAGGGCAGTGATCACCAAAGCCGGAGCAGACACAGGCAAGATCACTTTTGTAAATGCAGAAAATCTGCTGCAGCCATCTATCCGGGCTGCTTCTTCCAATGCATCAGGAATGGTATCATAATATCCTTTCATTTGCCAAATGCAAAACGGAAGCGCTGTGGATGAGTAAATGATAATGAGCCCTAAGTAGGAGTTTATCAGTTTCAACTTTGCCAATAAAATAAAGAATGGCAAAAGCAACATCGTGGCAGGAAACATTTGAGTCATGAGTAATGAAGACAGCACAGCTCTTCTTCCCATAAAATTAAACCTGGAAAGAGCATAGCCTGATGTCGATGCAAGAACAACTCCTGTTAAGGTCACAACAAAACTTACGAGAAAAGAATTCTTCATCCACGTGAGAAAATCAGTTTTTAAAAACAGGGTAACATAAGATCTAAAACTTGATTCCGATGTCCACAAAGCCAATGAACGGGATTGAAATGCATCATCGGTTCGCAAAGAGATTCCTATAATATTCAAAGCTGGATATAGCGTTGCCAAGGTGAATAAGACCAGAAATAAAAAAATGAAAAGTGTTTCTATCTTTTTCGACATAATACTTTAAACAACAATATCCAATTTTGATCTTCGCATAAAAGCAACAGTGACCATTGACAGGATCAGGAAAATGATCATGGATAGGGCAGCGGCATATCCATAGCGGTATAAATTGAATGCTGCCTTATAAACGTAACTCACCAATATGTGTGTTAAGTCAGAGGGCTCTCCTCCATTACTCACCAACCAAACCACATTGATATTATTAAATGTCCAGATCGTACCCAAAATCACTGCCGGTATCATGACCGGCTTAATCATGGGCAGAGTGATGTTCCAAAACTGCTGCCACCGGGATGCGCCATCCACCTGGGAGGCTTCGTACATTTCTTTTGGAATGGATTGCAATCCCCCCAAAGCAACCACCATCATGAAAGGAAACCCAAGCCAAATATTTGTAATGATACACGCAGAAAATGCTTCAACTGGCTGGCTTAACCATTGTATGGGAGACATATTGAAAAACTTGTTCAATATCAAATTAATGGAACCGTACTCCTGATTGAACATTCCCCGCCAGGTCAGGGCAGCAATATATTGCGGTAGTGCCCAGGGAATAATAAGAAGAGTCCGCAATATCCTCTTTGCAGGAAGAGTCCTATTGATCAGGACAGCTAAAAACACTCCCAGAGATACATGAAAGCTCACATTGACAACAGTCCAAATGATCGTTTTTCCAAAAAGCGAATAAAATCCTCCATCCGTCAAAACAGAGGCGAAGTGGTGAAAACCAATGATCTCCCAATGTTTAAACGTCCGCAAACTGAAATTAGAAAGTGAAATAATTAAATTATATCCAAATGGAAATATTATTATGGACATGATTCCGAGAAATGCCGGTAAAAGCATTAAATAAGCAAATTTATTCTCTTGAAATGATCTCAAGTAAATTTTCTTTTTGATCCAAAAAATAATTCCCAAAGCCGCAATAAAAAGAAACAACAGTCCCTTGATAAATTCCCCCTGAACCCCCGGTTCGATAACAAAATTCATTGTTTTGATCTGATCGATGGCTTTTCTCTGCGATTCAACTGCTGCGGTCTGAGGATCTTTCGTCCCGGCAAGAACCGATTGATATTCTCCTCTTAATGCATCCCAGATGGCCCTTAATTCCGGAACAACAGGCATGGGTCGTCCCTTTTTAATAATGTCTGCATTTTGTTTAAGAAGACTGTTGGCCTGCACATCCGGGTGAGACAATGCAGCCAAGGAAGAAGGCTGAACATTTAATCTTCTCATATAATAAAGCTGCACTTCTGGGCTGGTGAGATAGGTCATGAGATCAATCGTATGACTCAATTTTTCACCGGTTGTGTGAACATTAATGGAATAACCTTTTGTACTGACTAATGGAGTGGGAAAAACCCCGGTAGATGAAACCATGGGTAATGCAGCAATACCAAAATCAACCTTATCACGGTAATCACCCCAGCTCCAGTCACCGTTGATGATCATGGCTGCTCTTCCTGTCTTGAATAGTGCATTGGCAGTCTCATAGTCACACTCTTTCGGAATAATTCTGTGTTCATCCCGAAGCGATTTAATAAATGCAAATGCATTTTCATTTGATTTTGTATTCAAATTCGGTGAACCGTCATCATTGATAAACCATTCTCCGAATCCTCCGATCCAGGGAACATAGAAAAAAGGTTCTGTAAAATTCCACACCAATCCATATTGATCAATAATACCATCATCATCCAAATCCTTCGTAAGTGATTTTCCGATTTTAATCATTTCATCTGTATTTTCTGGTGGAGATGAGACTTTGTCCTTGTTATACATAAGCATCAAATGATTACCAACACCGTCTCCTACCATCCAAGTTTTATCCTGAAATTGAACAACTGCATTGGATAAGAATTGATTGAAAAAAGAGGGTGGAAAAAGATCATCCAGAGGTTTAATGATCCCCATTACTGCAAATGGGCCTACCTGATCTGAAGGCCCATAAATAAGTTCGGGACCGCTGCCACCTAAAGCTGCAGACTGAAAATTGGATCGAAGTTCTTCTGTTTCTCTATAAATAAGATTGATATTTATACCAGGATGGGAATCCTCATACTTATCACACACCTCCCTTAATGCTTTTCTATTTTCATACAGCATTTGGTGCCAGATATTAAGGGCAATTTCATCAGAGGATTCACAGCCGGAAAAGAGTAAACCGGATATGACAAAGACTATAACCCTGGCAATGATGAAAAAAGGTAAAACTGGTTTTCGATAT
>ERZ651768.1918-NODE-1918-length-14886-cov-9.035114_pt1 | contig 14886 bp, 8 predicted proteins | sample MGYA00514754_ERZ651768 | MGnify/ENA metagenome assembly ERZ651768
TTTTTATCTTTTTATTATCAGAGCACGTGACAGAGCAAGTTAAATAACCACTTTTCCATACTGATGCTTTCCTCTGCAAGATCTCAGTTGAATCGTCCTCGTAGGTTAATTTCAAATGGATAGGAACGGGATAATATCCTACTTTTTCGATCTCTATCGTGTATTCCCCGGATTGTTGCACAACGTTCTTGATCGACAAGTCAGGATAACCCATATCAAAAAACCATGGTCTGAATAGCCAATTCAAGTTTTGTCCACTAACTTTATTAAAAATAAAGAAAAAATCATATGGCATCGGATGCTTTCCGTTCCATACCCTCATATATTCCTGAACTGTTCTTTTAAACACATCTTTACCTAACACATCCTCTAGCACCATGTAGAACATCGCTGGTTTTGCATATGAGTTAACACTATATGTAGGCCTTTTTGTCATTTTAGATATACTTAACATCGGAAGATCTAATTCCGAGCCGATGATTTCCTTATATACATTATCATAAAGCAAGTAGTTATCCGGATCCCATCTTGTAGCAGCAGAATTGGAGATTAACTTATTCGTTATGGCGTAATCCTCAAAGGAAGCCCAACCTTCATCCATCCAGGCATATTTTGACTCGTTAATACCCATATAAAACGGAAAGTAGGAATGAAAAATCTCATGAGCGGTTAGAGCAATTAAATAGTTTTCCTTATTTGGATAATCTTCCAACTCTTCGTTATACACAGTCCAATTGTTCACCATCATTGGGTATTCCATTTCTGAGAGACCATTAAACACTGTAATCTGTGGAAATGGGAATGGAACTGCCGGAAAAACAAAAGACATGTATTCAATAGAACTGCGGGCAATATCCGTTATTTTATAAAAATCTTGTGCATCTTTATTGTAAGCAACATCAATAAACACCCTTTCACCAGAAGTTGTATCCACAACGAGGCTGGTTGCATCCCAGAGATAATGATCACTTGTAGCAAAGGCAAAATCGGAAACATTTTTTGCCTTAAATTTCCAGACGTTTTGGGTATTGTGCGTCGTTATATTTTTTAGCAGCGCTTCAGTGGAATCAACAATATGTACAATATTTTCCGTGGTTAATGCCGATTGAAATCGCTTCAGATACTTTTTCTGTAATACTTCATCAGGATTTTGCAGAAATCCTGTTCCCCAAACTACAAAATTTCCTGGAACTGTGATGTTGACATCAAAATCACCAAAATCATTGTAAAACTCAGCATCGCCCTTGAAATGAAAATCATCCCAGCCATCGATATCATCATAAACGGCAATGTGTGGGAAAAAGTAGGCGATAAAAAATGTTGTGGAGTCTACACTCCCTGTGCGGCTGTGAGAGCCTTTGTTTATAATATAATGCCACTTGATATTTATCGGAACCTGGGTTTTGGGTGCGATCATTGAATCCAAAATGACTTTGAGATTCGTCGGGCCATAGATAATCTTTTCATTCTCTTTCGCAGTATCCACGACAGCTTTATTGATGGAAATATTTTCAATCGTCAGGCCATCACTTTCATCGCTATATTCTACTACCTCATCGCGAATTTGACCTTTCTTAAAAAAATTGGGGAAAAGATTAATGTACATTTCCCTTAACGTGTCGGGACTGTTGTTAAAGTAGGTAATTTTGGCTTTGCCTTTCAAGAGTCTACTCTTGGGATCGAAATCAACATCAATCTGGTAATTTACTTGATTTTGCCAGTAATTCGAACCGGGTAAACCAGTCATTGACCGAGTTTGATTTTCATAAGCTTTTTGAAAATTAAGTGGAATGTATAATTCCGAGTCTTGTGCAAAAGTATTTATAGAAGGCATCATGGTTATCAGAAAAACAATTTCAGGTATGTATAGTTTTTTCACATTAGACTTCCTTTCTTAATATACTTTTTACGGGCTAGCGAATAAACTCACCGGCGGAAGATGTATCTATTCTCAAAACTTTTTAAAAACTCTCTAATTTCATCAGATAACAGAAATAACTGCTATCTGTAGAAGCTAACAGCAGTAGTGATAAGGTTCAAGAAAAAGCTCTGGTCACCTAGAGTTTTGTATTTGTGGATTTGGGTCAGGCTCATAACCCGATGGGTGGAGGTTCGAATCATTCTCATTCTGCAATAAGGACCTGTCTTTATAGCGGATTTCTTGTTTTTTCAGTTACTAATAACTATTAAACTTCAATAATTATAAAGATATAGGAACTCAATATGTATCGTATTTTTTATCTTAGCTTATTGATAATACTTGCAAGAATTATAGCGCAAGAGAATCTTAATTATCAACAACCCCCCAATGAAATTTTAAATCTAGTTGATGTAAAGCTTCCGCCCAGAGTATTAATGGATGAGAACAAGAAATATATGGTTTGTATTTATCGCGACGCTTTTAAAACTATAAAAGAACTATCAGAAAAAGAAATGAGGTTAGCTGGCTTACGAATTAATCCGAAGACAAATATTGGAAGCAGAACTAATTATTATAAAGATATAAAAATTGCAAATCTCCGAAGAAAAAAAACTGTCCTAAGAAAAGTAAGAGGTTTACCAACTGAACCTCGTTTAGCCAATTTTATATGGTCTCCGGATCAAACATCGATTGCTTTCACTAATACAACCTTCCATGGTGTTGAGCTATGGGTTCTAAATGTTAGTGGGGGAGTAGTAAAAAAACTCACTGATGCAAATGTAAATGCGAATCTCGGGGATGCAGTTAACTGGTATCAAGATGGAAAATCCTTGTTGGTAAAGTTGGTGCCAGGTAATAGAGAAGAAATAACTGATTCAGAAAATGTAATTCCTATAGGCCCTAGGATATCTTCTAACGATGGGAAAAAAGCTCAAAATCGTACATATCAAGATCTTCTAAAAAATAGAATAGACGAGCATAATTTTGAACAACTAGCGCTCTCAGAAATACATAAGGTTAACCTATACGGTAAAAAGACTCTTTGGCAAGAGAGTGATATGTACCGAAATATTTCGTTCTCTCCAAATGGAGAATTTGTTATGGTAACCAAGATTCAAAAACCTTTTTCTTATCTTGTTCCGTATTCTCGTTTTCCATCAAAAACTATAATCTACACTAAATCTGGTGACACTGTTAGAACATTGGTTGAAGTTCCTCTAATTGAAGATCTACCTAAAGGTTTTATGGCAGTTAGAAAAGGAAAGCGAAATTTTTCATGGCGAAATGATAAACCATCTTCTGTTTATTATTCTATCGCGCTTGACGAAGGAGACCCAGAAAACAAAGTCAGTTTCCGTGATGAAATATTCCAGTTGGATGCTCCGTTTCAGGGCGCACCGCTTAGTTTAATTAAAACTGAAAACCGATATTATAAAATTCTTTGGTGTAACGATAGTGTCGCAGTAGCTAATGATTATTGGTGGAATAATAGAAATACAAAATCGTATTTATTTAATCCACTAAACCCATCAGATGAACCACAAATTATTTCAGATAGAAATTACCAGGACCGCTATAGCGATCCTGGTAATTTTGTAGAAAACAGAAATCAATATGGTAGATATGTTTTAGCACTTAAGAATGGAAAAATATTTTTTCTTGGGGATGGATTTACTGAACAGGGACAGTTTCCATTTTTGGATCAATTAAATATTAACACATTGGAAAAGAAACGATTGTATGAATCTGAATACACTGATAGGATGGAAACACTACAAAGATATGACATAGGAAAAGATGAATTATTAGTACGTATTCAATCACCAACAGATTATCCAAACTATTATTTTAGGTATTTGGATAAGAATAAACTGGATCAGATCACTCAATTTGATAATCCATTTAAGGGGCTTCAAAATGTTTACAAAGACGTGATTAAATATAAAAGGGAAGATGGTCTTGATCTGTCTGCAACTCTTTATTTACCTGCAGATTATAATCAAAATATAAAAGAGAAGCTTCCAATGATTATGTGGGCATATCCCAGGGAGTTTAAAGACAGATCCAGTGCATCTCAGACCACACAAAATCCAAATAAGTTTACTTATCCATACTGGGGATCCCCTATTTATTGGCTTACTAAAGGGTATGCTATTTTAGATAATGTCTCATTCCCAATATTGGGTATTGAAGATAATGAACCAAATGATGATTTCAGAAATCAATTGGTTGCAAATGCTAAAGCAGCTATCGATGCGGTAGATAGTATGGGATTCATTAATAAAGAAAGAGTAGCGATTGGTGGACATAGCTACGGTGCGTTTATGGTAGCTAATTTATTATCTCATTCTAATCTATTTGCAGCAGGTATAGCACGAAGTGGAGCATACAATAGAACACTAACACCATTTGGTTTTCAAAGTGAAGAGAGAAATTATTGGGAAGCACCAGAAATTTATTATCAGATGTCACCTTTTATGCATGCGGATAAGATTAAAACTCCAATATTACTTATCCATGGCGAAGCAGATAATAACTCCGGTACATATCCACTTCAGAGCGAACGATATTTCAACGCGTTAAAAGGTTTAGGGGTAACAACACGACTTGTAATTCTACCCAAAGAAAGCCATGGGTACCGAGCAAAAGAAAGTATCCTGCACCTACTTTGGGAGCAAGACCAATGGCTGGAGAAATATATTAAAAATTAATTTTTTCGGAAACAGTATAAAATAATAGAATACGATTCGTATGGCTCATAACCCGGTGGGTTGCCTTTTGTACAGTAGTCGGGTTTTTTGATGATAAAAAATCTTTATTCAATTTTTTAATTATTCTATACTCCGACCACTTTTTTTTAGAATTAACATTAATTTAAAAAAACAAGTCGAGTTTTAATTATTAACAAATACAGGAACCATTCGCCGTGTCAAAAAAAAATAAGATACTCCTACTAACAATAATTCTTGCAGGATGTAATAACCAAATGAATAAAAAAGCACCTTTAATTCCAATGGAGGATTTTTTTAGAAATCCGGATAAATCAAGTTTTCAAATATCTCCAGATGGGCAACATATTGCGTACATGAAGCCATGGAAAACAAGGATGAATGTACATGTCATCAATGTTGAAACGACGGATGAAACTAGATTAACATCTTCAGAAGATCGTGGTATATATGGGTACGGATGGTTAGGCAATAGTAGAATAGGGTATGCAAAAGATGATGGTGGTGATGAAAACATACACTTTTTTGCTGTGAATATTGACGGTACAAATGAAATTGATTTAACGCCATATGAGAATGTACAAGCAAGGTTGATCGATGATCTTGAGGACGATCCAGATCATATAATATTAGGACTTAATAAAAGGGATCCACGAATACATGATGCATTCAGGGTGAATGTAACTAATGGGACAACGAAACTTATCGCTGAAAACCCCGGTAATATTTCAGGTTGGATGACAGATCATGGCGGGAAACTTCGAATAGCAACCACAAGTGATGGTGTTAACACAAGTTTGTTATATAGAGATTCAGAATCCGATGAATTTGAAACTATTCTTACCACAGACTTTAAGGTTTTGGTTTCACCATTATTTTTTACTTTTGATAATAAAAATCTATACGTTTCTTCAAATAGAGATAGAGATAAAGCAGCTATCTATACCTTTGATATCAAAGAAGCAAAGGAAAAAGAACTTATATTTGAAAATGATCAAGTAGATGTGAGCGGTTTGATGTATTCTAAAAAAAGAAAAGTTCTTACTGGTGTAAGCTATACGGTTGCTAAACGTGAAATGGTATTCTTTGATGTTTGGAGAGAGGGTATACAGAACAAACTGGAAAAACAATTACCGGGATATGAAGTAGGTATCACCAGTTTCTCAAAAGATGAAAAAAAAGCCGTGGTAGTTACATTTAGCGATAAATCTAGAGGGACCTATTACTCTTACGATGTTGAAAAAAATAAATTAACTGAATTAGCTAAGGTTAGTCCGTGGATCAATGAAGACCACATGGCTGATATGAGACCTATAAAATATAAATCCAGAGATGGATTAACAATTAACGGATATCTCACACTGCCAGTTGGTATTAATGGCAGGAACCTGCCAGTTGTAGTTAATCCGCATGGTGGACCTTGGGCGCGTGATTCATGGGGATTTAATTCAGAAATCCAATTTTTAGCGAACAGAGGATTTGCGGTATTTCAAATGAACTTCCGTGGTAGTACGGGCTATGGTAGAGAGTTTTGGGAAATTAGTTTTAAGCAATGGGGTAAGACCATGCAGGATGATATTACTGATGGTGTTAAATGGCTTATTGAAGAAGGTATAGCTGATTCCGATAAAATTGCAATTTATGGTGCCTCATATGGTGGATATGCAACTTTAGCTGGTTTAACCTTCACTCCAGATCTTTATGCCTGCGGGGTTGATTACGTTGGAGTATCAAGCCTATTTACTTTCATGGAAAGCATGCCTCCCTACTGGGAATTATATAGGAGTATGATGTACGAAATGGTCGGCCATCCTGAAAAAGATAAAGAGTTATTAGCTTCCTCTTCACCATTACTTCATGTTGATAAGATCAAAGTCCCTTTATTTATCGCACAGGGTGCCAATGATCCAAGGGTAAAAAAATCAGAGTCTGATCAGATAGTTGATGCTTTGAAAAGTCAAGGTATCGAAGTCCCCTATATGGTCAAAGACAATGAAGGACATGGATTTTATAATGAAGAAAATCAGTTTGATTTTTACAGAGAAATGGAAAAGTTCCTTGAAAAACATCTTATAGAATAATGAAGGAATTTTATCAAAAATAATGACTATTCTCTTATAGTATTATAATTCTATTTCTGGCTTAATCAAAAAACCCCGCTACTAGGCGGGGTTTTTTGATTGTGGTGGTGATAGATTGAATAAATAAGGATGAAACTTTATTTTAAATTGCTACAGGTTGAATGTTTCAGTCCGACAATAAAAATTCAGGGGATCTCCGATATTGGGTTCCCTGCTCATAAGCATAGGCTATTTCAAGCAAAATAGGTTCACTCCATGCTCTTCCAAAAAAGGAAATTCCCACAGGCACTTGACCAACAAAACCCATTGGGATATTAATGTTAGGGTAACCAGAAAGCGCCGCATAAACTGAAGTGGAGAGTGAAAAATTATCTCCATTAATCAAGTCTGTTTTCCATGCTGGACTGCCAGTTGGAGACATAATTGCGTCTAGTTGATGTTCTTCCATAACACGGTCGATCCCATCACTACGATAAGCCTTTAGCATATTTTTGAGAGATTCATTGTATTCTTTTGTTTCGAGGCTCCCCTTAGACTGAGAGTTTTTCATTCTCTCTACGTTAAAATAAAGCATTTCAAGACTGTCGGAAAGCGTGGCGCTCATGGCTTCCTCCAGGTCAGCAATAGGAGAATTTTCTCCAAGACTGGCGAAATACTTTTTTAGCCCATCTTTAAACTCATAAGCAAGAACTTTAGTTGAATTATTGTACGGTGTTCCTTCTACTAGTTTTTCCAACTCAATAATTTCAGCTCCCTGGCCTTTTAAATACCGAACTGCCCGGTACATCAAGGTATCAACTTTATGGTGTTTCCCCTCCTCTGTTTTAAGATACCCAATTCTCTTACCATTTAAACCTGCTTCCTTAAGGAACTGGGTGTAATCCTGATAAAAGTTTCCACTGCTAGCAGGTGTTTTTTGATCACTTGGATCAATACCCGTAACTGCCCCTAGCAAAATTGCAGCGTCCGTCACAGTTCGTGCCATTGGCCCGGCTGTATCCTGGGTATAACTTATAGGCACTATACCGGTGCGGCTCCAGAGACCAACGGTTGGTTTTATACCAACGATGCCATTTGCATTGGAAGGGCACATGATTGAACCCCATGTTTCTGTCCCAACTGCCACGGCGCATAAATTTGCAGAAACTGCCACGGCTGAACCTGAGCTTGAGCCACATGGGTTCCTATCTAATACATAGGGATTTTTAGTCTGACCGCCTACTCCACTCCAACCGCTAGAAGAAAAGGAAGCTCGGTAATTAGCCCATTCGCTAAGGTTAGCTTTTCCAATAATGACTGCCCCAGCATCTCGCAGCTTTTTGGCGACCCAGCTGTCATGCGGCGGGTATGAATTATTAAGAATTCTGGAGCCGGCTGTAGTGGGCATTTGATCGTGTGTATTAATATTATCTTTTAGTAAAACAGGGATGCCAAACAAAGCTCCTTTTTCATTACCCAATTTGAGTATCTGATCTAGTGAATCTGCAATTTGTAGTGCATCTGGATTGACTATTATGATGGAATTGAGTTTCGGGCCATTGCGGTCGATATTTTCAATACGATCCAGGTATAATTCCACGATTTGTCTTACGGTAAAGCTACCGTTGCCATACGAATTTTGGATATCTGTTATTGTGATTTCACTTAGTGGGAATGAATCAACACTGTTTGATGGTTTTTGGGGTTGGCAGGAAAAAAGGTGAAATAGCATCCACATGTATAAACAAATAATGGGTGGGACTTGTATTAATCTCATATTATATCCTAGTTTATTTATTACCTTTTCTTTTTAAATGTTAATTACTTTATAAACTTTTTCATAATCCAAACTATATTTTTTACAACTGAATTTATAGGAGAGCAACAAAACAACGTAAAAGTAAATTATAGTAACCATAAAATGGTTTTTATGGAACAAATTGACGCCCACTCGCATCCAGCCAATTTAGAAAAGAAGAAACTGCGTTGGTAATCATTGAATTATTGGAAGACATAGATATTAATACAGATTATATAGATATTGATAACTAATCATCAATCCCCACTTTTGTGGGATTTTGGTGACAAAAAACTTTATAATTTTATGGTCTTTTAAGATGCGGACAATTATCTACATTTCTTAGCGTAAGGGTTTATTAGTCCAATTTAGTTTTATTTTGTAAATTGAAATGTTTTAATACGTGTTATGAAAGTATTGAATATCATTCTTGCGCTACTGATCCTATCCTCAGGAACAATCCAAACGCAAATTCTGGATTCATGCGTCAAACAATGCTGTTGTTCATCCAATCAGCAGCAGGAGGACCAGACTTGTTGTGAAAAAGAGTCCAGGTCTTGCCCCTGTTTGCACCCGGTTAAAACAGGTCAGCCCGCAGGCGTTCCAGTATATTTAAACAAGAATCATGCTTCTGATTCACATAAAATATGGGCAGGTGTTCTTTTTGTAATTCCCACATCTGCCGCATTTATTAAACCCAGACCATCTAAGCCTAGCCTGTATACTCAGCTCCTGTTCGATTCTATCTCCCGGCCTCTACTGAATTAGACCAGTAAAAAAACAGCTTTTTTTATCACACACGTGAGATAAAAGCGGGCCATCCACCCAGGCCTGCTGCTTTTCATCCATATCAACAATAGGAAAAGAACCATGAAACTATTATTACACATATTTATTTTTTCCCTGATAGCAGGGTGCAGTGCACCGGGGGCGTTTTCTGGAAGCGACCGGTCAAACATTGCTGCTGTGAAGATCGAACTGCCTACGGTCCAGTGCGGTATGTGCCAACAGATCATTACTGAGGGATTAATGGCAACGGACGGTGTCCAGACCGCATATGTGAACCTGAATGAAGAAAAAGTCCTGGTCAAATATGATAAAACCAAAATTGCCCTCACCGATTTGGACCAAACCATTACGAAATTGGGCTATCAGGCCGGAGATGTACCCGCGGATGCCGAAGCATACAATAATCTCCCAGGCTGCTGCAAACTGCCAGAGGACAGATGACACAACTGACAACAAATGGAAGTTATGTAAGATTGAAGTATCGGTTTTTTGTCACTGCGCTTATCTTGAGCAGATTGTTTTCCCAGGCGGTGCTGGAAGGTATTGTTAAGGAAAGCGGTTCAGGGAAGCCGGTGCAGTATGCATCGGTGGCCGTGCTGGATGCTGATGCCGATACCGTTTGTACAGGAGGCATCACCACAGAGAATGGGAAATTCCATATTTCGAATGTATTTCCAGGAAAATACTTTCTTGAAATTGATTTTATCGGCTACCGGCACATTCGGGGCAAAACCTTTACGGTGGATAAGGGAGAGAGGACAGAGAAGGATATGGGAGAATTTATGCTTGAACCAGTGGTCCTGGAACTGGATGCAATAGATATATCAGCCGCAGCACCTGCGGTCATGTCCAATGTGTCCAAAACAGTGTATAACGCTGACCAGATTTATTCCGCTACCGGGGGTACCTGCTGTGATATTATGAAAAGCATTCCATCGGTGGATGTGGCTGCCAACGGCCTTGTGTCATTGCGGGGTTCGCCGGAAGTGGCCATCTTGCTCAATGGCAAGCGAGCCGGGATCCTGGGGGGTGAGCGCAGAACAAATATTATGTCCGTTCCGGTTCCAGCGTCCATGGTGGACAAAGTGGAGGTCATTACCAGCCCATCAGCGGAACAGGATGCAGATGGTATGGTGGGAGTGATTAATATAATATTGAAAGAAAACCAGGATTCCGGGTTCAACGGCCATGTGAATGCCAACTTAGGCCATACCGAAAAGTTCAATGCGGGTGCCTATTTCAATTTCCGAAAGGGACGTATTAATCATTTCTGGAATATCAGTACAGAAGGCCTGCGCCAGTCAGGGACCAGTTCTCGCCGCAGTGAACTGGTTTCCCCGGCAGGGGAAATTTCTGATCAAACTTTGAGAACAGTTAATACGGCAACCCGCAACCAGACTTCGTACTTGAGTGGCGGCAGTCGCTACAGCCTGTCTGAGCAAACAATTTTAAACGCAGAAGTAAAACTTGTACCATTCCAACGAACAAAGGATGAATCCATAGGATTGGACAATCAGTATCTTGATATCCATAAGCAGGAGAGTGGCCTGCTGCGACTTCTGGACCTGGGTTTTCTTTCGGAGTCGAAAAGAAAATACAGGCTATCGGGGGAGATGACCCTGGAATCTCAAAACTGGGACAGAAGTCAGTCCGGTAAAGAAAATGGGGCTGCATTGGGTCTTTCAATGGAAGGAAAAACTGATCTGGAACGTCGGATTCTTAATCTGGATTACGAATATTTTATTACGCCCAGTTTCAAAGTGGAAACCGGTGTAAAAAACAGGGTTTTGGTCCAGGAACAGCCGCGTTCCGTACTTATCCAAAATGGCAATGGAGATGCAGGACACACCACTGATTTTACCTATTACGAACAGATCCGGGCGGCATACCTGAACATGGAATACACAACATTCATGGAAGATATGTCATTCACCGGCGGCATAAGAATGGAAGATGCTAAAACAGAAAGTGATGCGAACCTGGATTCAGTTCTTTATCACTTGGCCGGGTTTCAAGGGGTTTTTATCCCAGACCAGACAAATCATTTAACCCGATACAGTAAATGGTATCCGTCATTTCTGGTTCGATACCAGCCCAACCTTTACACCACTTTCCAGGCCGGATACTCTGCACGGGTGACCAGACCCGCTGCCGACTTTATAGACCCTTTGCCCCGGAACCTGTTTGAACCCTCGGTTATTCGAACCGGTAACCCGGACCTTGAACCGGAATTTATTCATGCTTATGAATTGAAACTCAGCCAGATTAAATCTGCCTGGAGTTGGGAAGCTGCATTATTCGGGCAACAGATCAAGAATGTTGTCCGGAAAGATGAAGATTTATTTGATTCAGTCAGTGTCATTACCTGGAAAAATGCCGGAACGGGAACCAATGTGGGGGTGGATGGCAGGATAAAATTCAAACCTTTACCGTTCTGGGATTTTACCTTGACCGGACTTTATTATAACACCCAGACAGGCCATACGAATGAAAATGATTTAAGCGGCACTCTGTCTGGGTTTCAAGGCCGGCTTACCCAGGTACTCACATTCAGGGATGGCGGAAAGTTGGAACTGGATAGCCGTCTTTTTTCACCCGAAAAGATCCCCACAGGCACTGTACATCCCAATGGTCTTGCCAATATGAATCTTACGTTCCGGAAGAACCTGCTGGATGATCGAGTGGAACTTTCCTTTAAGATCCTGGATGCATTTAACAATGAAGAAAGGAAAAGTGAGACATCGGAAATAGAGTTAGTGGATCAGGTAGAATATGTCCGAAACCTGAATTCCTTTATAAAACCTGACAGAAGAACGTTTTATATGAATATCAGGTATAAATTCGGTAAATCGGGAAAAAAATCAATTACAAAAAAAGCCAAGGAATCAAAAGGATACCGGTATTAATTATTTTCAGGAAATATTTTAGTAGTAATACATTAATGAATAAGAAAGTTCTTTTCTCAACTCTTTGGATTTTTGTAACGGTGAATTACATATTTTGTGATGTATTCACGTTATTTCATTCAGAATCTTTGAAACAATTAATGACAGGTGAAATGGGGGGAATGGAAATAAACCGAAAGTTTTTACTTGGTTTTTCAATCCTAATGGAGATGCCTATGGTTATGATTGTTTTGTCGCGCATCTTATCCTATAAGTCAAACCGTTTGGCTAACATCATTGTAGCATTGATTATGACTATAGTTCAGGCCGGTACACTATTTACAGCTGACAATACAATGCATTACATATTTTTTAGCATTGTAGAAGTCGGTACTACTTCATTCATTCTATATTCTGCGAGGAACTGGACTGAATCAAAGAATATAGGATAAATCGACGCCCATTCGTCTTCCAGCCAATTTAAAATAGAAGAAGCTGCGTGATGCTCATAACCTGATTGGAGATTTATTGATTCTAAGCGGGGTTTTTTGTTTTTGGGAGGATGGTTAGATTTGGATATGATTAAGCGTATTCCGCCACGATTATTCTTCCTTTTGTTTATCACCTTTTCATTTACTTGTGAATCAAGATCAAATATATCAACCTGGAGAGAATCTAATAATATTCTTCCTTCTATGCCCTGGAATGGTATTCACATTGGTATCAATTCAAAATCAATTGATCCTTTAATTGATGCCGTAAATAGTGTAATTCCAAAATTAGGTATTAATCTATTAATTGTCGAAGTTGATTATAATTTTGAATATGAGTCATATCCACAATTAAGGGGAGAGAACCCATTAAATAAAACTCAGGTTAGTAAGCTTTTAGAAGCTTGTAAAAGAAATGGTATCCAAGTTATTCCTCAATTTCAGAGCCTGGGACACCAATCCTGGTCAAAAAAGACCTATCCTTTATTAGTTAATTTCCCTGAGTTTGATGAAACCCCTAAGGTTCCCCTGGATAATCCAGGTATCTATTGCCGCAGCTGGTGTCCACTTAATCCTGATGTATATGATGTTGTGTTCACATTAATTGATGAATTGATCGAAGTTTTTGACCCTGCCGCATTCCACGTTGGTATGGATGAAGTACGTCTTCTTGCTCATGATCAGTGTAATAGGTGTAGAGGATATGATCCAGCTGTCTTATATGCTAAAGCAGTAAGAGATATGCATGCTCATATAAGCGGGCGACGTAGTTTAAAAATGTTGATGTGGGGTGATATGCTAATCGACCCAGAATATATTACTTTTGTCGCAGGTCCATTGACACATCATGCTGTAGATATGATACCAAAAGATATTATCATTTGTGATTGGCAATATGGTTTACAGAGTTATTATCCATCAATAGCATATTTTATTGATCGAGGATTTCAGGTGCTTCCATCTAGCTGGGATAATCCAGATGCTACTTTAGCACTCATGCATGCCGGCAGGAGGAATGCAGGTAGTCAAATGCTTGGTCATTTATTTACTGTCTGGGGTGGTTCAACTATTTTACCAGAAATATTAATAGAAGGACTAAATCATGATAAGGCAAAAGGCCATATTCGTGGAGCAGCAAAAGCAATCTTGGATATTGCTCCCATTGTGGATGCTGCACCTAAGTCTACCTTGATTATACCAAGGGGAACATCTGGGAGTGATAGTTCTATTACCATATCTGCTGGATTATACCCAGTTGGAAACTATGATAAGAGGATAGTTGGTGCTTCTGCTACTGTAAGTATTATTACTGATGATGATGTAGTAGTAAAAACATTAGGTGATATAACAATTGATCATTCCATAATGAAAAATTTCAAAACAAAATTAGCACCGGGAAAATATCGAGCAGCATTATTTGGTAATCTGGAACTTGATAATAAAGTAAGAGAAGAATTTGAAATATTCAGTAATAGATTTGGTGTAGCGGACCCAATTTTACATGATGGGCGTGGTGCTGGTACTTGGGTTAGTTTTCCACCAAGCCCCAAATATCCTGCAAAAGGTGCAGTGACATTGACCGATGGAATCATTGGACCAATGGATTGGGATTGGGGGGACTGGCTTTCTTTTGAAGGTATTGATCTAGAAGCAACCCTTGACCTTGGGAAGGTTATATCAATACAAAACATTCAGCTTTATTGTCTTCAGAATCAGGCCCCCTATGTATTCATGCCAACAAAGGTATACTTTTCACTTTCTACAGATGGAATTACTTTTAATGAAGTAAGTGAGATTCTGCCAAAAACATCTCCCCAGTATGATGGCCCTATTATTGAGGCATTTGATGCAGTTATTCCTCCTACAACCGCTAGATATGTTCGTGTAAAGGCTGATAATACAGGTATATGCCCTGATTGGCATTCTGGTGCTGGTGCTAAGGCTTGGCTAATGGCGGGAGAGGTTGTTGTGAATCCAGTCAATAAATTTAAAGGGGAAATATTTAGCCATGCATATCGATTGGAAGAAATCAATTAATTGAAATTAAATGCACCCTATTTAATTTTGATTGGTGAGGAAGAAGATTCAACCTACGCAAAAACGGGACAGGGAATCGTCCAATGGAGACCGGAATTAGTTGCGGGTCAATTACGTTTTCCTGGTTGTCAAGTGGATATGGGTGTTCCCGATATGACAGTAGATGAGGCTGTATC
>ERZ651768.1920-NODE-1920-length-14885-cov-5.094138_pt1 | contig 14885 bp, 16 predicted proteins | sample MGYA00514754_ERZ651768 | MGnify/ENA metagenome assembly ERZ651768
AGATCTGAATTTGGAAGATGGGATTGAGGTTGTTACCTGGAATATCGAGCAATTTCCAAAACTTGGGCAGAGGACAATAGACTCTGTTGCTAATATTATTACCAGTCTAAATGCCGATATTTACTGCCTCCAAGAAATATCAAACCTGTCTATGTTTTTAGAACTTGTTGAAATTTTGGATGGATATAGTTATGTAGCATCAGATGCTACAGAATATTTAAATCTAGTTGTATTATACAAGAATAATCAGTTTGTTGTTAGAAATCAGTCAAATCTATTTACCGATAATATGTATGAGTTTGCATACAGGCCCCCTTTAAGGCTTGAGATGACATTTTTAGGGCAGAATGCAATTGATTTCACCCTGATCAATATGCATCTAAAGTGTTGTGATAGTGGAAATGGATTTGATAGGCGTAAAGCCTCTGCAAGCATTTTATATGATTATCTAAATTTATCTGTTGAAGCTGGTGTGGTACATCATATTGTTGTGGGCGACTGGAACGATGATCTATCAGATACGTACAGTGAGAACTCTTTCAATATCTTTTTGGATGATACTGATAACTATAAGTATGTTAACTATGATTATGCGAACTCAGGATATATCATAGCGGTTTCTTATCCTAATTATCCTAGTTTTATTGACCATATTATGATATCTAAAGATCTATTTGAAGAAGCAGGCAATGGTGATATTCAGACCATACGACTGGGTGACTATATATCTGGGTATGATCAAATAATCTCAGACCATCGTCCTGTGGTCTGGAGGTTTACCCCATGAAAAAATATGTGATATTAATTGCTATCTTGCAAACAGCATTAGTCCACACTCAGGATATTTCATTTATTCGTTATTATGCTAATGATAAAGATTTCATAGCAAATGTTCCGATGAAAGCATCAAACAGACGAGGGTATGATCATCTTGCTGCCTACTTTAACGACAGGAACCTTGCTGTGAAAGTAGAGTATTATCTGTCCAATGGCAGTCTAAATAAGCGAGAGGTCATGGAATACAATAAGGAAAAAGAGCTTACCCGTAAGGGCGAGGTGAATAGTAAGGGCGAATATATTAAATTACTTGTATATGGCAATAAAGAGCCTTGGAGTGAGGAATATCAAAAGTGGAACTATTCTGATCGAGACAGAATTAATTTCACAGATCAGCGTTCGACATTTTTTATACCAAGAGGAGACCGGGTCACACAAATAATCTTTCAAACTGTTGATGGTTTACAATATGGAAAGATTGAGCTGGACTATGATTATCTTAATTTTTTATCTGAAGAAAGGTGGAGAGAGCTTCCCTCTGGTAAGATTGTTCGCAGGTTTAACTATAAGTTCGATCTATTGTCTGATGTGACTCAGATATGGGAGTATGGGAAAAATAAAGAACTAATCTCTGAGGTGGCGTTAGACATGGTTCCTGCAGACCAACTATATAGAACGCCCCCTCCACGTACCGGGAATATACTTGATGAGTACGATATAATCGCAAAAGAGATCAAAGAAAAAAGAATTATCACTTCAAAAAATCCTATTATTCCTCACACACAGTATGATCAGTTGGTGCTTAAGACAGGACAAGCTTTAGAGGTGGACTATGTTGGTAATAACCAGAATGGTATACAGTTTAGCTTAAAAGATAGTGATGGTCTTCTGACGATACCTTTTGACAATGTACGCTCTTTGACCTCCCGTATGGGAGATGTAATTTATCCGGAGGCAATTGAGTATAGAAAAAGTCAGTGAAAAATAAACGCTATATATTACTCCTGTTTTTGGGAATACTCTTTGGGCAGACCTATCCTACCGGACAGAATTATCCTCCACCCACTGATTTAATTACCGTACCAACAGCTGCAACACTGATGCGTGGTAGTTTTTCACTGGGAATGCGTATCCAGGATGGTGGCGGAATGATTTTAGGTTTGCGAGCTGGTATCACTGATCGGTTCCAGTTCGGGTTATCCTATGGATCCTCTAATCTAATTGGTGATGATAGTCTGCGCTGGTATCCGCGTCCTGAGGCAAACCTTAAGTACATGCTCGTGGATGAGTCTATAACCATGCCGGGTGTTGCTATTGGGCTTAACACACAGGGGTTTGGAAATTTTCACAAAGGCGATTCACTAAACCGTTATGATATGAAAGCCTATGGATTCTACTTGAGCGCCAGTAAAAACTGGAAATCAGTTTTTGGGAATCTTGGGCTGCATAGCGGTGTAGGCTATAACTTTACTGAAACCAATGATGGTGATGAAGATCCAAACGTATTTTTTGGAATAGACATAGAGCTTAATCCGGAGTTTTCTATTCTGATAGAATATAACGCGGCATTGAATGAGAATAATATGACAACAGAAACTCTTGCTATTAGCAGGGGAGGTTATTTAAATGCAGCGATCAGATGGACCTTTGTTGAGCACTTGCACCTCGAGCTTAATCTGAATAATTTATTGTTCGATGAGGATAAGGTAGACTATTTTAAGCGGGAAATAAAAATAATTTATATTGAATATTTTTAGTACTTATGATAAAACAAACATCATTTTTCCCCTTATTGATACTATCATTTGTATTTCCCCAGTCAGATCTTGAAAAAGGTATTCAATATTATAACCTACGGCATAAAGATTGTGTAGAAGACAAAGCAGATCCTGAACCAATAACCAAAGCCGTCTCCTATTTTGAGAAAGCTTTAGTCAACCAGATTGACAAAGATGAAGCAGCTCTATATCTTTTAAAGTCTTACTATTTTAAGGCAAAGTTCACGGAGAGCGATAAAAAAAGAAAAAAAGATTTACTAAAAAAGGGGAAGGAACTTGGTCAGAATCTTGTAGCCGAGTTTCCTCAGTCCGCAGAGTATCGCTACTGGTATCTGGTAAATCTTGGAAGCTGGGCGGAGGTATATGGTATCATTGCAGCTGCTATGGAAGGCGTTGCTGATCAGATGAGATCACATTCAGAAAAGATCATAGAGATTGATCCTGATTACGAAAATGGTGCAGGTTATTTTATGCTTGGGGCTGTACACTATAAGTCTCCATATATTCCTTTCTTATTGTCATGGCCTAATAATGCTGCTGCAATAAAGTGGCTGGAGATGTCGTATAACACTGGAGAGGCTAAGCTTGCGCAGGGTGTATACCTATCCCAGGCGCTCTATAAAGCTGGCAGGTACGATGAGGCGATTAAGCTATTAGATAATATTGTTGAAGCATCTCCATCAGAAGATGACTATGCCTCTGACTGGGAGTGGATAAAAAAAGCAAGGGTGCTCCATTCAGAGTATAGATGAGTTAAAAACTTATCTCTATAGAAATGTCTGAACTTAAAGAGTCTACAATATCAACTAAGGTAGTCTACAAGGGAAAATTTTTAGATGTAAGGCGAGATGAGGTTTTATTGCCCAATGGTAAAACCGGAACCAGAGAGTGGATAAATCATCCAGGCGCTGCAGTCATAGTCCCCATTCTTCCTGATGGGAGAATAGCCCTGATAAGACAATTTCGTTATGCCGCAAGATCTGAATTTATTGAGCTTCCTGCCGGGAAGCTAGATGCCGGGGAAGACCCAGAAACCTGTGCATTGCGTGAACTAGAAGAGGAGATAGGCTACAGGGCAGACAAGATTATGCTCTTAGCTCATATTCATCCGGCAATAGGTTTTGCAAATGAGTTAATGAGTATTTTCCTTGCACAAGACTTAGAGAAAACAGAAGACAATCGAGATAAAGACGAATTTCTAGAACTTATTCCAACCAGTTTGGATGCTGCAGTAAACCTTGTTTGGGAAAATAAGATTACAGACGTTAAGTCTATTATTGGTCTGCTTTGGCTGCAGAAAATCTCGGCTAGTAGTTAGCCATTATGTTTTTCCACCCAGAGAAAAAATACATTTATCTATTAGTACTGTTTACATTTTTAAGTGGACAGACGAAAAATAGTGGATCTTATTTTCAGAGTGATAACTATGTTTTAGGTGGTTTTATGAACATTAGTGATGGCGCACTAGATTTTGAATGTCTCGCTAATATACAGTCTGATTATGGTATATATGGGAATATCTGGCTGAGTCAGATTGATTATTATAGCAACACAGATATTCAGTCTAATATTTCTTTGGGCTTTAATAAGAAATTTGATAGCGGTTTCTCATTAGATCTTGGTTATGCTCACAACTATTCATTTAGTGAAGAGCCTGAGCAAGTGTCTGAGTTGTTTATTGGCGCAGATATTAAAAATGTTTCTGTTTGGACATTTGTCGGAGATAGTGGTATCAGTTTTGAATCATGGTTCAAGCCAGATCTTGATATATTAAATGAATCAAACCTGGATCTTTTGTTATATGGGTTTGCAGAAAAAAATGGGTATGATCTTAGTATTAACATAAGCAACCAATTAACCGACCTATTAATAGTTGGGATGATGTTAGGATACGAAAATTATAGCGAAGAAAATAAGTTTACCTATAATAAAAATAATAATAAAAAATCTATTACTATTACAAATAATTATAGTGGTATATCCAGTATGATATATCTTGGGTTTTTGTTTAATCATTAATTTTTTTTTATGATAACCGATATCAATACTATAGGATAAATTATATTTAATATGGCATTATCATCAGAGTATATCAAACAAAAAGCATATGATCTTGGGTTTCATAAAGTAGGGGTCACAAATGCTGCACATACAAAAAGAGAGCAAAATGATCTTGAAGAATGGATATCGCAAAAAAGACACGGTGAAATGAAGTGGATGGAAAAGAGAAAATCCGAGCGGGGTAGTATATTTAATTATTTCCCAGAAGCAAAGACAGTGGTCTCACTAGGATATAATTATTATGTAGGTAAAAACCAGTCTCACTTAGAAAGCAGTTATAAGTTTAGTAACTATGCTTGGGGAGATGACTATCATGATATAATCAAAACAAAATTATTTTCTCTTCTTGAGGAAATAAAAAAAAAGAGTCCTGATATTAAAGGCCTAGTTTGTGTTGATACGGCTCCTTTAATGGAAAAGGTCTGGGCCCAGAGAGCAGGATTAGGATGGCAGGGTAAGCATACCAATTTAATTAGTCGTGACTATGGTAGTTGGCTTTTTCTTGGAGAAATAGTGCTTAATGTTGATCTGATCGCCGATACTCCATTTTCTGAGGACCTGTGTGGCAGCTGCACAGCATGTATTGACGCATGTCCAACCCAGGCTCTAGATGAATATAAAATAGATTCAACAAAGTGTATAAGCTACTTAACCATTGAACACAGAGGAGATTTTTATGAGGGTCAAGATAATCTAGACGGTTGGATCTATGGCTGTGATATTTGCCAGGAAGTGTGTCCCTGGAACATTACCTTTTCTAAGGTATCAGATAACTCATATTTTGAGCCAAGGAGAAAAATTATAGAAAACTCGGATCAAGATTGGAACAATTTTTCCCAATCGAAATTTAGAATAGTATTTAAAAAGTCCGCTGTTAAGCGAACAAAGTTTTCAGGATTAAAAAGAAATATAGATTATAATAAATCAATGATAAGAAAAAACTGTGAGGTTAAAAAATGAATAAAGTTGGTGTTGTTTTGTCAGGCTGCGGACATCAGGATGGCTCGGAGATTCATGAAGCTGTTTTTACACTTCTTGCTCTGTCTAAGGCAGATGCAGAGGTAATTATAATGGCACCTGATATGGATCAGTTCCACGTGATTAACCACCTTAACGGACAGGAAGAAATATCTGAATCTAGAAATATACTAGTAGAGTCAGCGCGTATAGCTCGGGGGAAAATAGTCGATGTTGCCTCTGTGAGCGGGCATCAGTTAGATGCATTGATCTTCCCTGGCGGAACGGGTATGGCAAAAAACATAATTGATTATAGTATGGCAGGAATTAATTGTACCGTTATCTCAGACGTTCAAAGGTTAGTTGTTGAAATACTAGAAGCAGACAAACCTTTAGGCGCGATCTGCATAGCACCAGTGATGGTAGCTAAAATACTGGAATACTTGGGACGATCAGGTACTGTTACAGGAGGATTTAATGTTGAGATTAACAATGATATTAAAGCAATGGGTATAAACACAAAAGAGATTGGAGCTAAAGAAATAGTAGTTGATCAAGAAAATAAGATAGTAACAACCCCAGCATATGTTGAGGCTAAGTCAATGAATGAAGCATTTATTGGGATAGAAAAATTGGTGAATAAAGTATTAGAGATGGTTTAAACTAATCAACTGATATATCTACAGAGCCTAACCCAACAGAGACCTCAGCTTTTAATGTAGACCATCTTTTCTGATTATTTCTACTTGTGTATTTACCATCTCCTGAAGAAACGAGACCTTTGACATTGACCGAGCTAAGCATATTATTATTAATAATTAATTCAATATTTGTATTTGTTGGTAATATTAGTTCTAGTGATCCTACTGTAACATTTATAGTCAGACTAGAGTTTCTATTTGCTGAGCCAGACATGTCAATTTCTGCAGATCCCACTCCTACATCAAAAATATAACTAGACGCATTAAAGTTCCCCAGTCCAAGACTGTTAAAGTCGGCCACCCCAGTAGCTATGTGAATTGTTTCGCAGTCAACAATATTTGACTTTGTATTAATCAAGCTCACATCACTAAGTCCACAGTCCATAACCAACTGCGATATTCGTAGTCCAGTAAAATCAAGGTCTACTTTTCCTAAACCAAAATTTAGATTCATATCGGTTCCAATTTTAGTTGGCATTTGAAAATTAATCATATAGTTGTCATTACCATCTTTGATCAGGCTATTTATCAAAGACTTACTATTATCATTACTAATAGTTTTATCAGGCTTTATTTTAAGATCTAGCCTGGAAATATTGTTTTTATCAGACAGCTCAACGATTGGCTTAGAAAAGATTGAATTAAATTCAATCTTCCCGGTAATAATGTATCGGTTATTGCTAGGCCTCATAGTTAGGTTACCTATGCTACAGTCAAAATACACCCTCAGAGCATCATATTTTTTTACCTTATACTGGTAGTCTAAGATTTTATAAGTATCAGATTCTCCAATGAGCAATCCAATTCCGAATATGATATAGACTATTAATTTATTCTTCACAATTAGATTATCTTTAATTGGTTTTTATAGAAATGGGTCCATAATTAGAATATATTTCACAATTGATAGTTCCACTTTTAATTTTTCCTTCTGCCATAACTTTTGTGGGATATGTCCTTTCATCTAATGGCGTCTCAGAGGTGATTGCGTCTTTTGAATTTAGATTATCGCAATGTACTTGTATATAATATGGTAAATCTGATGGTATTCGCAGTGAAACTGATCCGCGGTTTGTCCTGAGGTCAATCTTATGATCCGCTAGAAATGAATTGTATGCTTTATTTATTTTCAAATCACCAAGTTCAGAATTAGCTATTATACTTCCAAAAAGATTATTGCCGCTTATATTGCCAAAGTTTGAATTGCATGTTGTACTGCCTGTGATATTATTCATATCAATCTGACCCTTACCAGTAAACAACTCTACATTCCCTTTGATCTCATTAATAATAATATCTCCAATATCTATATTTGCTCTGAGATCTGCATTACAGTGATTTATTTTTAGACTACCAACATTTATATTAAACGAACCATTAGTGCCATCAAAAGAAGAAATCTCAGTATCACCTAAAGTGGTTGATGAGATTATTGTTCCCTTTATATTTGATAGTTTTATATTTCCATTTTCACTGCTGGTAAATATATCCCCTTCACATTGCGCTAGGTTTATGTTACCGCTAATCATATTTAATTTTATGGTTCCTTTCGTTTTTTCTATATCTAGGTTACCCCCTTTTGTATTAAACACAATATTCCCAGATGAGTTTATTAATTTTGCGTCAACGCTTTCTGTTTTTAGATCAACCGAGCCCCTCAAATTGCTTATTTGAACATCACCGTTTTTTACGAATCCTTGTAGATTAGTATTTATAGGAATATGGAGGTTAATCGTTGTTACGATTTTATGATCATACCTTTCTGATATTTTTTTAATGCTAATAGTCTTTTTATTTTTGTCATGATAGACATTTATTTGGCTGCTTTTTAGTATTGCTATTGCATTCTTATTGCTTACAGCATGGACTCTATTATCTACAATTAGGTGTGAACCGGATCCTGCATGTCCGGTTATTGTAATAAGCCCACTAAGATTTTCAAGGGAGAAAGTATAGGCACCGTTATCAAGGATTTCATCGAAGCTATACTCTACAGCTGATCTATATAGATTCTTTTCTTCAGGCTCAACAAAGATATCTTGGGATAGTGAAGACGATATCAATAATAAAAAAATAAATAGAATCTTCATTAATTATTCAAATTATTGCATAACAATATTCAGTTAAGTATATACTTCTATAACTTAGTTTCGCTAACTGTCTTTTTAACTGCATTCAATGTGTTTTCAAGTGCACTCTTTTCTTCATCTGTTAGACTGAACTCAATTATTTTCTCAATCCCTTTAGATCCAATTACCGTTGGCACACCTATAAAAAACCCTTCAACACCAAACTCACCTTCACATAGTGCAGCACAGGGGATAACTCGTTTCTTATCTTTAAGATAGGATTCCGCCATCTCCATTGCACACTGTGCAGGTGCATAGAACGCAGATCCATTTCCAAATAGTTTAACAATTTCTCCGCCAGCAAATCTAGTACGGTCCTCTATCTCTTTTAACCTCTCAGCGGAGATTAAGTCTGTAACTGGGACGCCGCCTATAGTTGCCAGACGAGTTATCGGGACCATGCTATCTCCATGCCCTCCTAGTACCATACAGGTAACATCTTGTACAGAGTAGCCAGTTTCCATCGCAATAAAAGCTCTAAATCTTCCTGAGTCAAGTGCACCTGCCATTCCCACAACCTTATTTTTTTTAAACCCTGAAACCTTATGAAATGCATAGACCATTGCATCAAGAGGATTGGAGATAACGATTACAAATGCCTCAGGAGCATATTTTTTTACATTAGTGGCAACATCTTTCATAATTCTAAGGTTTATAGACATTAAATCCTCACGGTCCATTCCAGGTTTTCTAGGGATTCCAGCTGTAATAATAATTACATCAGAACTTCCTATATCATTATAGTCTGATGTCCCAACTATATCTGTATCATATCCATCATGAGGGCGTAACTGCATAATGTCTAATGCTTTACCCTTAACCATCCCCTCAGACTGAGGAATATCAAATATAACAATATCCCCTAATTCTTTCTGAGTAGCGATCAGCGCTAGGTTCCCTCCTATTTGACCACCGCCAATAAGTGTAATTTTTTTTCTTCCCATTATTTGTTATCTCCGTTAATTATATAGTATTGAACATAGAAGCTATGCATATTATTATATAACAAAAAACCTCACAATTGTGAGGTTTTAATAAATCTTTATTATCTTAATCTTTAGTCTATTAGACTATGTTAACAATCTTACGATCTTTTCCCTTACGTCTGAACTCTACAATACCATCTTTTGTTGCAAACAAGGAATCATCATTTGCCCGTTTTACATTACTTCCTGGATGAATTTTAGTACCTCTTTGTTTAAGAATTATGGTTCCAGCAAGTATAGACTGACCGTTACCAACTTTTAAGCCTAGGTATTTTGCGTTTGAGTCTCGACCGTTTCTTGAACTACCCTGTCCTTTTTTATGTGCCATAAGAATTATTTCTCTTTTTTTTCTACTTTAGACTTTGGTGCGCTCTTACTTTTTGACATCTGAATATTTTGTATTTCAATGTTTGTATACCACTGTCTGTGCCCATTTTTTCTTTGGTATCCTTTTCGTCTTTTTTTCTTATAGACTAAAATTTTTCTCTCTCTACCATGATCAATAACTGTTGCTGTTACCTTAGCACCGGCAAGTTTTGGATTACCAAACTTAGTTGTTTTTCCATCGTGTATCATTAATACATTATCTAGAACAAGTTTTTCCCCCTCATCAAGTAGTTGTTTTGGCACACACAATTTTTCACCCTTTTCGGCTTTAAATTGTTTACCTGATATGTTTACTATTGCGTACATAATGTTATAAAAAAGTTGGCCAACTTACACCATTGAGTTTTTCTTATCAAGAGACATCTTATTAGTAATATTTTCGCCTGTCTTTGTTCTTATAAATCTAAATTCGTCTCTGCTAATATCTTTGTTGGTCTCGATTTTAATATGCACGAAATTTTTCCACATAAGTCCTCTGAGAATATTTTTTTTATCGTTAGTAATATATTCTGCATTATCCTTATGCAGTTGTAGCCTTATGCGTAGATCATAGTGCTTACTTTTATACCTTCTTAGCCAGTGTTCTATTCTTGTAATAAGAGTCTCTTTTGAAATGATTCTTCCAGAACCATGGCAAGTCGGACACTCTTCACTCATTGAATCTAGAAGGCTTACCCTTATTCTTTGTCTGGTCATTTCTAGAAGACCAAACTCAGTGATCGGAGATACGGCTACTTTTGCTCTGTCTTTTCTTAATTCTTTACGGATCTCGTGATATATTTTTTTTCTGTTTTCTTCTAGGCGCATATCTATAAAATCTATCACTATAAGTCCTGATAGATCTCTAAGTCTTAGTTGCCTTGCAACTTCTCTCGCAGCCTCAAGGTTTATTTTTAATGAATTGTCTTCATGTAGTTTTTTTCCAACAAATTTTCCACTGTTTACATCAACAACAACCATCGCCTCTGTTTTTTCAATAATTAAGTATGCACCACTCTTTAACCATGCTTTTGGTCTCATCAGTTTTTCAATCTCGGAGTCTATATTAAAGCTTTCAAAAAGAGGTAGCTTTAATTTGTATAGCTCTAATCGTTCTGCTAGACTAGGAGAAACCTCTTCTAAATACTTTTGTGTTTTTCTAAATAAACGTTTTGAGTCAATAATTATTTTTTCAACATCAGGTGTAAGTAAGTCTCTTACTACACTTGATGCCGTTTCTAGATCTTCATATACCAGTGCGGGTGCATCTTCATTATCAGCAATTTTACTAACCTTGTTCCAACTATTTAGTAAAGACTTAAAATCATTAACTATATGCTCTTCGCTTTTACCTTCAGCAACAGTTCTAATTATTATCCCGGTATCTTTTTGTCTAAGGCCTTTTGCAATTTTTTTCAGTCTTCTTCTTTCAAACTTATCCCATATTTTTTTAGAAATACCTATATAGTTTTCATAAGGAACAAGGACTAATAATCTTCCTGGTAGGGCTACCTCAGTAGTGACTCTAGGTCCTTTTCCGGCAAAAGGCTCTTTTATAACCTGTACATATATTTCTTGATTTGTTTGAAGGTCAACCTCAATGTTATCGGGTTTGCTTTTCCTTTTTTGATTTAACTCGGACTCATCTTCTATAATATAGTCCGGGTTGGCGATTTCAGAGAAAGGTAAAAAGGCATTTAATTCATAACCGATGTCTACAAATGCGGCTTGCATTCCAGGAAGTACATTCTCTACTTTTCCCTTATAAATATTTCCCACCATTCTCTGTTTGTCTTGGCGTTCAATATATACTTCTACAATTTGACCATCCTCTTGGATAGCAATTCTAGTTTCTCCCATACTCTCATTTATGAAGATTTCTTTTTTCATCGTTTATCTACCTATTTTTATATAGCCCGTTTAAGCAAGTATAGCGCGCCAATTGATATTAGCCTATACCACTTAAAAAGTTACTATTTATGTGAGGGAGAATAGAGGGGTAAGAAATTCTGTCCCATCAGGGATGATAAAAATATTGTCCTTGTCGTCAGAAAAAAATTGAAATTTATTTTCCTTCTAATCTCCCGATATGCCCGAAGATACTAGTAGTTCTTTATTCTATTCAAGAAATATAATAATAATTATTACTATTCTATTCTATGTTTTTATGGCATAATTATCGGCTGGTATTAGATACAAATACTAATGACTAGGCAAATTATCTGCATTGGTGGAGGTGGTTTTGGAAGGAATCCGAAACAAAGGAAAATTACATATTAAGCCAATCAAATATAACTAATCCCAACATACTTTTTATACCAACAGCTAGCGCTGAGGATAAATCATATATTGTAAATTTTTACTCATGTTTTAACAGGCTTGATTGCAGTCCTCAACATATTAGTTTTTTTGAAAGAACACCTAGGCTAGAAGGAATAATAAACAAAGCAGATGTGATATATGTTGGAGGTGGCAGTACTAAAAGTATGCTAGCCGTTTGGAAAGAATGGAAACTAGATAAATTATTAATAAAAGCATACAACCGCGGTGTGGTTTTATCAGGAGTAAGTGCTGGGGCTATATGTTGGTTTGAAACTGGAGTCACCGATTCTTGGGCTAGTAATCTTAATGTAATAGATTGTCTGGGCAGGCTAGAGGGTGGCTGTTGCCCACATTATAATTTTGAAAAAAATAGGCGCCCAAGCGTCCTTAAATTCATTAAGGAAAAGAAATTATCTTCTGTGTATGCACATGAAGATGCTACCGCGATTCATTTTAAGGATAATGAGCCCTATAAAAATATTTCGTTTATGGAGGATGCAAAGGTTTTTAAAGTAAAAGAGGATGAGGGCAAGATAACAGAAAATGTTCAAAAAATGTATTCATTATTATAGTTAGTTTAGACCTACTTATTTATTAAAAAATTATAATTGTGGATAGTGACCTTAAACTTGCAATAGACGCTTCTTTTAAAGCGGGTGAAATTATAATGCAGTATTATTGCGCTGATTATGAAATCAAGGAAAAGGGGTATCATAATCCTGTTACAACTGCTGATTATGAAGCGGACTCCTACCTGAAATCAACACTGACGAGTGCTAGGCCTCAATATGGGTGGTTATCAGAAGAAACTGTAGACTCAAAAAGCAGGCTAAGTAAAGAAAGGGTATGGATAGTTGACCCGCTAGATGGCACAAAAGAATTTATTGAGGGTGTTCCACAATTTGTTGTTAGCATTGCACTAGTAGAAAAAGGAACTCCGATTATAGGTGTCCTGCACAATCCAGTTACAAAAGAGACATTTCATGCTGTTAAAGGTAAAGGTACTTATTTAGATGGTAACGTATATAGATGCAGTATTAAGGATTCTACAACGGATATGCTAATTCTAAATAGCAGGTCAGAGACTCACAGAGGTTTATGGGAGCCATATAAACAATATTTCAAAGAGCTAAAGCCAATAGGAAGTGTAGCCTATAAAATGGGTTTAACAGCAACTGGTAAAGCCGATATATTTGTGACTCTTAGGCCAAAAAATGAGTGGGATGTATGTGCTGGGACATGTTTAATAAATGAGGCAGGAGGGAAAGTAATTGATCTTAATGGTAAAGAATTAACATTCAACAATCAAAAAACTTTGATCGAACCAGGTCTTATTGCGGGTTATAATTTATCGGTAGAAAAAACATTTAAAATATTTAATGGAATATAATTAATGAGTGAAAATAAAGCAGGATATACTGTAAAATGTTTAGATAAGGGATACATAGAAGTAGTTGATACTCTTGGAGATGATCTTACTCCTGTAAATGCTGCAAGGGTGTCTTTTGGTGGCCGCTCTGATAAATTTACGGATAAGGACAGAAGATTATCAAAATTCCTAATTAAGCATAAACACTTTTCGCCTTTTCGGCACCAACATGTTATGATGATAATTAAAGCACCTGAGTTTGTAATGAGACAGTGGTATAAGCACGTAGTGGGGATAGAAACAACCTCTGACCATCCAACAAAAGATCATGCCTGGAATGAAATCAGTGGTCGCTATGTTGCATATTCAGATTTTTATATGCCACAAGATTTTCGTGCCCAGTCTGATGATAATAAACAAGCAAGCGAAGGCCTTGTTGAGGATCAATCTGGCGCTGAAAAACTTTGGAAAGAATCACAAACGAACTCAATTAATGCATATGAAAAAATGATTAAGATGGGAATGGCAAAAGAGCAAGCAAGGAGTATTCTACCTCTGACAGTGTACACACAAGTTTGGTGGACAGCATCTTTTCAATCTATCATGAATTTCATTGAATTGCGAGATGAAGCTACTGCTCAGGTAGAGATACAGGAATACGCAAAGGCATTAAAAAAGATAATGCTAGATGTTTTCCCAGAAACAACAAAGCTGTGGCAAGAAGTATACTGGAATGCAGCGGATTAATTATTATTTAATATAGCAGAGAATTACTATCAATTAAATGCTCTGGAAAATTACTCAAAATGTTTTAACTACTATTGGCGTTCTATACGCAGGAATTCACTGGGGATTAGCATGCATACCAGGCACACTATTATTATTATATGTGTTTGAAATAACGGACGGGCTTCTTCTTTTTTATCGTGCCATTTATATTGGTATAAGTTTAGGATTAGGTTATGTTATGTGGATGTTGTCCACAATACTTATGACTTCTATTTTGGGATTTATTTTTAAGCCTTCTATTGATACTACTCGCGTACCGTTTCTTTCATTTACTTCAATTCGTTGGGCTTTTGTATCCGCATTAGACCGCCTAGCTAAACCATGTGTCCATCATATGGTCCCTTCTTGGATAACTGATTTTTATTATAGGGCAATGGGCTGTAAGATTGGTAAAGGCGCATTTGTTAGTAGCGATAGAATAAACGACGCTTATATGGTAACAATAGGTAACGATTCAATAATTGGGTCAAAAGTAATAATTACTCCACATATAGCGGAAAAAAATAATCTAGTTCTTTCACCTATAATTATTGGGAATAACTGTCTTATTGGTCTTGGTGCCCAGATTAATCCTGGGTGCGTAATTGGTGATGGTTCTGTAATTGCTTCTAGGGCTATAGTTTCTAAATATACTAATGTACCTGCGGGTG
>ERZ651768.1922-NODE-1922-length-14877-cov-77.730405_pt1 | contig 14877 bp, 12 predicted proteins | sample MGYA00514754_ERZ651768 | MGnify/ENA metagenome assembly ERZ651768
GGTCTTTTCTGCTTTGTTATTATCAGTAGCACTGCGGCTACTAATGAAGCAATTACAGCTCGTCCTAAACCTATGAAAACAGGATCAAAGTAAGGGATAATAAAACGAGTGGCAGGCAGTGTCAAACCAAATGCGGTCACACCCAAAACTCCTAAGATCATACCTTTCGATTCATCACTCATTCTTTGGAACTTATCTTCCAGTTCAACATTCAGGTAAATTGACTGCAAGTCCACCTAATGAAGTTTCCTTGTAAATATGCATCATATCTTTGCCGGTTTTGTGCATTGTGTTGATCACTTTATCAAGTGAAATAATATGGTTCCCGTCACCACGTCTTGCCAACCTTGCAGCATTTATAGCTTTTATAGCTCCCATCGTATTGCGTTCAATACACGGAATTTGAACAAGGCCGCCAACGGGATCACAGGTCAGGCCTAAATTATGTTCCATTCCGATTTCCGCTGCGTTTGCGATTTGGCTGGTAGTACATCCCATTACCGCGGCGAGTCCTCCTGCTGCCATGGAACATGCAACTCCAATTTCTCCCTGGCATCCGACTTCTGCTGCAGATATAGAAGCACCTTCTTTGAAAAGGATGCCTATTGCTGCGGCCGTGAGCAAAAATGTAATGATTTTGTCTTCGTTGAATTCCGATCGGAAACGATGGCAATAGTGCATAACCGCAGGAATAACTCCACCTCCGCCATTCGTCGGGGCGGTTACTATTCTTCCTCCTGCAGCATTCTCTTCATTGACAGCCATGGCAAATAAACTCACCCAATCCATCATTTCTGCAGGCGAAGTTTCAGGGTTGTCCACTAATTCCTTATATAATTCCGGAGCGCGTCTGCGTACATTCAGTCCACCCGGAAGGTGTGTCTCAGTTGAGGACATTCCGCGCTGTGTGCATTCCTGCATTACTCCCCAAATTTCAAGCAGTCCCGCCCAAATATCAGATTCTGAACGCCATGTTTGTTCATTGATCCACATCAATTCCCTGCATGTCATACCAGTTTTTGTGCAGTGCTCAAAAAGCTCTTCGCATGTCCGAAAAGGAAATGGAATTTGAGCACCACAATCTTCATTATCGTTTTGAATTTCTTCTGTATTCAAGATAAATCCACCACCTACTGAATAAAAATTTTCTTCTCGTAATTTTGTGCTGTCATCATCAAAAACAGTGAATCTCATTCCATTTGAGTGGTGCGGCAATAAATCTTCATATTTAAAGATAAAAGACTTCTCTTCTTCAAAATAAATTTTGTGTTCATTCATCAGGCACAAAGTTCTGTTTTTCCTGATACGTTTTAAGCGGTTTGGAATTTGTTCTGGTTCAACAGAAGCTGGTTCTTCACCCTCTAGTCCCAGTAGAATTGCTGTGTCAGAGCCATGTCCCTTGCCTGTCAGTGCAAGAGAACCAAACAACTCAATTTTGACCGAGGAAATTTTAGTCAGTGGAAACTGCTCCATACAATTAAACAAAAATTGTTTTGCTGCGTACATTGGACCTACAGTATGTGAACTTGAAGGCCCAATTCCAATTTTGAACAGATCAAATACACTAATATTCATTTTGCCTCTTGTTTTTTATACACATTTATCCTCGCTTGACTCTTGCACGTCTTCTCTCCCGTTTCCCTCCGTTTTCTCCTTCTGCAACAGGTTCCCGGTATTTCTTAATCCATTTCTGGCAATGCGGATCATTCCCCATCATCACATCTGCACCCATTACGGCTTGCATCACCGAATCGTGGAGTGGATTAGTTATAGCTGAAGTCAGTCCGGCAGCAATTGCCATTGTCAAAAATGCCGCATTCACTCCGTGGCGATTGGGCAAGCCAAAACTGACGTTTGAGGCACCGCAAGTAGTGTTGACTTTGAGTTCATCCTGTAACCGCCTTACCAAACTCATTACTTGTCGTACCGCTGAATTGACGGCTCCAATAGGCATCACCAACGGATCAACTACTATATCGGAACTTGGAATTCCGTAATCTGCAGCATGTTCCACAATTTTTTTTGCCACTTCAAAACGCACATCCGGATCCTCGGAGATTCCGGTTTCATCGTTGGAAATGGCCACCACCGCACAACCGTATTTTTTAACCAACGGCAAAACTACCTCAAGCCGTTCCTCTTCCCCAGTTACCGAATTTAATAATGCTTTACCTTGATAAACTTCAAGTCCGGCTTCCAGTGCCGCAACAATTGAAGAGTCGATTGAAAGGGGAAGATCGGTCAGTGACTGCACCAGTTTGATTGTGTCAGCCAATATTTTTGGTTCGTCGGCTAATGGAATTCCTGCATTCACATCCAGCATGTGTGCTCCAGCGGCAACCTGTGCCAGCGTGTCTTGTTCCACGCGGCTGAAATCACCTTCAGCCATTTCTTTGGCTAAAAGTTTACGTCCGGTAGGATTGATACGTTCGCCTATCATTACGAACGGTCGGTTTAAGCCAATTACAACTTCTTTGCTGGCAGAACTAATTACGGTATCGGTCATTTATATTTGTTTTATTTTTCAGGTTTCAGAAGTTTTTAAGCCTTTGTTCTTAATAAGTATTTTAAGAACTTCGTCTGAAAAACTGGTTTCCAGTTCTTCAGCAGTCGTGTCTGCAATAGTTTGCAGGTCGCCTTGACAAGTTTCAATTTGCCGCCGCCAATCTTCAAGGTACTCTTCACTTCCCTGACGTCCGGCACGCATCGCGGCCCTGTCTATGGCAACCATAAAGCGTTTGGATAACTGAGTTTTTGCTTTAGTCCGTCCCTCTTTAACTACAACCTGGGACGGAATATCACGCCAAAATATTATTGTTTTTTTTGCCATATTATCATGTTGCCGCCAGCGCAGCTAAAGAGTGTTCCAGCTCACCGTAACCAGTGAAACGTTTTTCGTATACCAGACCTAAACGCCCTGCAATTTCATAGGCTTGTGTTTGTAATTCTTGATTTTCTGATTGTGCCAGGTACACCAGTTTTTTATAATGTTTAAAGTAGACTTGCAAGAGTTCAGGGTGACGGTCGATCTTCATGCCCTGCCATACCAGTTTTTCAAAAGCTTCCACCAAAAAATCGGTGAGAAAAAAACTGCCAGGTTCTTCATCCATAATTTCTGCAAAAGTTTGTTTTCCAGAATAAAATTCATAACAATGGACTCCCGGTAAACGCTGAACTCTAAATTCATCCAGCATTGAATCTATTTCACCTCCAGTACCACAATCTGCATATCCGATAAAAATTTTGGAAAATTTAGTTTGAGCGATTTGCAAATTCATCCGTAATTGTTCAGTAATTTTTTCGGGTGTATTATGTAAAATTGCAGGTAAATATCTGGTTTTCAAATGAGACCAACCATTCAGACGAATCAAAGCGGATATTTCTTTTGACAATGCACCACAAGCCAAAATCAATATTTTGTCGGAAGGCTCCTGGCGTTCCGCCCACATATCCTGATGAAGAGCCTGTTTTTTGGTTTTATCCAACTGATATTTCCGGCCACGACGGCGTAATTTTATTTCAGGTATCATCAGTTTTTCAACTAATTATGCTGCAGCCTTTTCCTTTGTTGTTTCACGACGTTGAGAAATCATTGACTGGGCTGTTTCAACGGCCACCGCAGCGTCCCTACAATATGCATCGGCACCGATTGCCAGGCTAAACTCTTCGTTTAAAGGTGCTCCTCCTACCAGTACAATCAAATCGTCACGGATACCCTGATTGACTAACTCTTCAATAACCACTTTCATATAAGGCATGGTAGTTGTGAGTAAAGCCGACATGCCTAAAATATTGGGTTTGTGTTCTTCAATGGCCTCCAAATAATTCTCCACCGGATTATTGATGCCAATGTCAATCACCTCAAAACCAGCGCCTTCCCACATCATACCGACTAGATTTTTGCCGATGTCGTGGATGTCGCCTTTAACTGTGCCGATCACGGCTTTGCCCACAGGAGGTGCCCCGGTTTCCGCCAGCAGTGGACGCAATATTGCCATTCCGCCTTTCATCGAATTTGCAGAAAGTAAGACTTCAGGAACAAACAAAATTCCGTCACGGAAATCAATGCCCACAATGCGCATTCCTTCCACGAGTGCGTCACTAAGCACCTTGTCCGGTCCCCAGCCCCGTTCGAGTAAAATGTTCGTGCCTTCCTCGATTTCCTCCTTCAGCCCATCGTAGAGATCATCGTGCATTTGCAGAACGAGTTCGTCGTCCGGCAAAGTGGATAAATCTAATTCTTCGTCTTCAATTAAGTCTTGTTCTTCGCTCATAATATTCTCCTTGAGGTTGATTAAATTGCGAAATTATATTTTTCGCCAAAAACTCACAAAAACTCACAAAAATCTATCTTTTGTTTTTGTCCGTTTTTGTGAGTTTTTGGCAAACCTTTTACAAATCCTTGCACAAGCGCAAAGAATCATAAATGGCTGAATGTACATTCCGGCTGGCAATCGCATCACCGACCCGAAATAGCTGAAAATTCCCTTCCGGATTATTCACCAAATTTTGCGTATTTCCTGAAATCAAGGCTTCCAAATCAATTTCACCACAATTGCTCGATTGCTCACGCAGTTCAAAATAAAGTTCATCCAGCGGTAAAGTTCCGTGCTCAACAACGATTTGCTCGAATGTGCGTTCAATGTTGGAATGCGTGTATTCGTTGTAAAGTGTGGCGACCAATCCGGAAGTGTTACGGCGCACTTCCGTTAAACGATGATTGAGTGTAATCCTTACCTCATTTTCATAAAGCGCAGTCAAATACGCCGGATAATTTGTGCCGCCGACATCCGGCGCAATGGTGCGTTCCGGAGTCACATATTCAAGATTTGTTCCCGGATGTGAGGCTCGCTTTGCCAAAAATTCAGCACAGGAAATTCCGGGATGCTGGCCGTTGTCGTCAAAGAGCAAAATGTTATTTTTCGGTTTCACACTTCCCGCCAAAATGTCCCAACTCGGAACCACCAAATCTGCGCCCTCCCGCAAAAATTCTGTGTTCGGCAAACCTCCGGTTGCCACAATCACCACTTCCGGATTTTCGGCCAAAATTTCGGAAGCTTCGGCGTAACAATTGAAACGCATTTCCACGCCTAGCCGTTGCACTTCCGCAAAAAGCCAATCGACAATTCCGATGATTTCCCGTCGCCGTTCTATTTTTGCAGCCAAAAGCAATTGTCCGCCGGGTCGATCATTTGCTTCAAATAAAACGACTGAATGTCCCCGTTCGGCACAAACACGAGCGGCTTCCAGTCCGGAAGGCCCGGCGCCGATTACGACAATTTTCCGCACACTTCCGGAAGTTTTCGGCACAAAATGCGGCATAGTTTTTTCGCGTCCGGTCGCAGGATTGTGGGCGCAAAGTGCATCATTATTTTCGTACAAACGATCCAAACAATAACCCATGCCGACACAAGGCCGGATGTGGTCTTCTTCTCCGGATTCAATTTTTTTAACAATGTACGGATCTGCCATGTGCGCCCGTGTCATGCCGACCATGTCGAGTAAATTTTCCCGTAAGGCATAACGCGCGCTGGCCACTTCGTTGATTCGGGTCGCATGAAAAACCGGCAAATCAAATTCACGTTTTATGGCTCCGGCAAATTCCAAATACGGAGCCGCCGGTATGCCCATGCTCGGCAAAACCAGTGACTCTCCTTCTTCTGTGTCGATGTGACCTTTGATGATATTGATAAAATCCAACGCACCGGTTTCAACCAACATTTCACCAATTTTTAGACCTTCTTCCAAACGCAAACCGCCTGCTAAGTTTTCATCCAAGCCCTCGTCAAAGACCATCCGGATTCCGACAATATAATCGTTGCCGACTTGTTTACGGATTTCCTCCAAAACTTCCAAAGAAAAACGAACTCGATTTTCCAAACTGCCGCCGTAACGGTCTGTCCGGAAATTTGTTCTTTTCATCCAAAAAGCATCGAACAAATGCCCATAAGCCTCGATTTCCACACCGTCCAATCCGCCAAGTTGACAGCGTTTTGCCGCCGCGCCGTAGGCTTTAACAATTCGACGAATATCGGAATCCTCCATAATTTTCGGAAAACCGCGATGCACCTCTTCCCGCACACAAGACGGAGCGACAATCGGCAGCCAGTCCCCGGCATTGGAAACACTTCTACGCCCCAAGTGTGTGATTTGACACATCAATGCCGCACCGTGTTTGTGTACGCCGTCCGCCATTTCTTGAAAGTACGGAATGATTTTGTCATTTCCTGCATACAAATTCCCAAACACCGGAGGCGAATCCGGAGCAACCAAAGTTGAACCGCCGAACATCGTCATCGCAATTCCGCCTTTGGCTTTTTCCTCGTGATAGAGCCGATAGCGTTCTTTGGGCAATCCGTCTTCGGAATAAGCAGGTTCGTGGCTGGTGCTTATAATCCGATTTTTCAAGCGTAAATGCTTGAGTTGAAACGGCTGCAAAAGTGGATCAGCTGTACTCATTATTCTCAATAATTTGCATCCGGAAATGATTCTTTTCTTTGACGGATAAAGGCCAAAAGTGCTTCATCGACTGCGGGATCGATGGGCGGCATTTCATAATCATTGAGCATTTTTTTCCAAATTTTATTGGCTCGTTGTGCCGTATCCAAACCGCCGTCGGCTTCCCATTGTTCAAAGCTGTTGTTGTCGGCAACGCTGGAACGGAAAAACGCTGTTTCAAAATTGGCTCGTGTGTGGTCGCATCCCAAAAAGTGTTTTCCGGGGCCGACTTCGCGAATCGCATCCAATGCCTGACCGTTTTCGGAAAGATCAACGCCATTGAGAAATTCGTGAATCATTCCGGCTTGATCAATGTCCATGATGAATTTTTCGTAACCCATCGACAATCCTCCTTCAAGCCAACCTGCGGTGTGGAGCATGAAATTCACTCCGGCGAGCATGGCGTGCTGCAAAGTGTTGGCCGCTTCATAAGCCGCTTGCGCGTCAGCGATTTTTCCACTATTTAAACCGCCGCCGCTTCGGAAAGGAACACCCAAACGCCGCGCCAAAGCAGCTACAATATAAAGCACTAATTGCGGTTCCGGAGTACCGAAAGTCGGTGCACCGGACTGCATCGACATCGAACTGGAAAATGTGCCGAAAATCACTGGCGCACCCGGACGAACCAACTGTGCGAAAGCCATTCCGGCAAGTGCTTCTGCATAAAGCTGCGCCGCTGTTGCCGCCACCGTAACGGGCGACATGGCTCCGGCAATGCAAAATGGAGAAACGACGCAAGCCTGATTATTTAGGGCATAAACTTTCAATGCGCCGATCATGGTTGCGTCCCAAACCAACGGTGAATTAGCGTTGATCAAACTGGTGATGACCGTGTTATTTTGTACAAATTCTTCACCAAATAAAACCTTTGCCATATCGACTGTATCTTGCGCCCGTTCCGGTGCAGTGACCGAACCCATGAACGGTTTGTCGCTGTAACGCATGTGCGTGTAAACCATGTCAAAATGCCGTTTGTTGACAGGCAAATCCACCGGTTCGCAAATCGTTCCTCCGGAATGGTGCAAATACGGAGTCGAATAAGCAAGTTTTACGAAATTCTGAAAATCTTCAAGCGTGGCATAACGCCTTCCTTTCTCTAAATCCCGTACAAACGGTGAACCGTAAGCCGGAACCAAAACCATGTTTTTTCCACCGATCCGGACGTTTCTTTCCGGATTTCTGGCGTGTTGCGTAAATTCTGCTGGTGCACTGTCCTGAATCAATTTTTTGCACAATCCTTTGGGAATCCGAACACGCTCACCGTCAATATCCGCTCCGGCTGTTTTCCACATTTGCAAAGCTTCAGCGTCGCCTCGGAATTCAACACCAATTTCCTGCAAAATAGTTTCCGCATTGTTTTCAATCAAGGACAATCCTTCCTCATCCAATACCTCATAAACTGGAACTTTGCGGGTAATGTACGGAACTCCTTTCGTCACCGGTGCACTTCGCTCGGCCTGTTTTGCTGCTCTTCCCCCGCCGGAACGTCCGGTACGACCTCTATGTTTTCGATCTGCCATGATTTATCCAATTATTGCATTTTTTTGACTGTCACAGTTTGAAGTTTTTTTTGAAATATTTCCATTCCTGAAAAAGTCTGAAAGAGAATCGCTGAGAGCAAAATTGCGCCTCCAATCATGGTCAACGATGTCGGTAATTCACTAAAAAACATCCAAGCCCAAATCGGCCCCAAAATAATTTCTAACAAACTGAGTAAAACCAATTCTGCCGCTTGTATTTTGTATGATCCAGCAACATACAAAACCATTCCGAAGCCCAGCCCAAATGCTCCAAATCCTGTGGCTATAAATAAATCGTTACGCGAGATAGAAAGTCCATCGTTTAAAAACACTGCTGCAAACGCACTGAAAAATACCGTAAACAGTCCTGCATAAAAAACAGTTGGTAACATATTTTCATTTCTTCCCCAGCGCAGCGAAACGGTAAAACCCGCAAAACCTACTGCAGCTGCAAAAGCAGTTAAATTACCAAAAAGTATATCTCCCGACAATCCATCCTGGATCATGAGCAGGATGCCAATAGCGGCTGCTGTCATGGCTGTCCATTGAGTTTTATCAATCCTCTCTCTTAATAAAATCCACCCCAATAATCCGGCAATGAAAGGGGCGGCGCCTGGGCCGATAAAAAGAGCGTTTGCAATCGTTGTATGAGTGACTGAAAAAACAAACGTAACAAAAGCTAAAGAGAGAAACAGTCCTCCAATTACACTCGCGATACCAGCTTTTTTGAACTGAGTTATGGTATTTGGACTTTTAATTCTTATCAGTAAAAACAGAGCAGTTGCTAATCCAATCGAGCGGTAAAATAAAAATTGCCACTCAGAAGCACCCTCCAACAATCTTATCAGCGGGCCTCCGGCACTCCATAGCACACCTGCGATGATGACAAATGATCGGCCCTGTTTAATAGAGGTTGTTGTATACAAAATTACCTATTTCAATTTTGAAGGAAATATTTCGTTTATTTTATAGTAATCTTTATCTGGTATTCTGAATCAACACGATCTGTCTATTTTGCATACCTGATGCCAAACTATAAAACATTGAAAATACAGTATAAAATTATATTATATTAAAAAACAGGAACTTACAATTCTGCTAAATAAAGTGAAGTATTGGCTAAAAATTGGCATCTAAAAAGTATTGTCGTGCAAATACAAGAATTTGCAATTAAATAACTAATAATATTATATACATAAATACTAATTGATTAAACTAGATCTTCATCTTTGCTGATCTACAAAAACGGAACTATGAGTTCCTAAATGTAAAATATAAGAATTAAGAGTTCCGATTTAATGCTGATGACCAGACATTCTTAATAAAAGATCCCGGATTATTGCGTTATTTCTGTTAATATATGACGCCGTCCTCTAAAGACCAAAAACCGTGTCATTTAGAACGAAGCGAGAAATCCTGAACAAACTACTAAACTAATATCATGAAGATTCCTCCCTATGATCGAAATTCCAGTGTTGATTTCAGACTTATTGCGAGACCGTCATATGTATTCGTTTATTAACTTGATTGGTTCCGCCTTGTGCTTGAGAAAAATGATTGTTAGTATCCCTGTTACATCCTCACCTAAGTTCTTAGATTTCATATTTGTCTTTGAATTGTTCTAAAAAGGCTACGTTTTATTTGTTTACACCTAAGTGGATCTTCCAAGATGAGTCAAAATAGTATTTTAGAATTAGAGTTTAAGACTGATACAGGCCTGGGAAACCGGGCAAATATCGGTATTATTGTGCTTCGAACAGATCAAACTCTGGAACATGAATTTGCTAATTTATTAAATTTGGCAGGTGTCGCGCTTTATCATTCGCGTATTCCCAACGAAATGGAAGTAACGAAGGAAAACCTGGCTAACATGGAAGAAGAATTACCGGTTGCTGCTGCTTTGCTTCCTGCCTTATTCAATTTTGATGTAATCGGCTATGGCTGTACTTCTGGTTCAACTATTATTGGTGAAAAAAATGTTGAAAAGGCGATCCAAGTTGTACATCCCGATGTACCTACCTCAAATCCCTTGACTGCCTGTAAAGCTGCTTTACAAGCACTTGGAGTCAAGCGCGTTGCTTTTCTTACTCCATACGATCCAGGAATTACTACTACAATGCGAGATAATCTTCTAGTTTCCGGCTTTGAAATTCCAGTAACAGGATCTTTTTTTGAATCTGACGATTTTGTTGTCGGTCGTATTGACCCAGAATCAATTCTTGAGGCAATTGAAAAGATTGGTGCTCGCGATGATTGTGATGGTGTATTTGTTTCTTGCACAAATTTGCGGGTAGCATCAATTATCGAAACGGCAGAAGCACGTCTGGGTAAACCTGTCACCTCAAGCAATCACGCTCTGGCCTGGCATTTACTCCGTTTAGCTGGTATTCAGGATTGTCCGGAAAACTTTGGCAGTCTTTTCCAGGTGCAGTTAAATGAACATGATGAATAATCAACCAAGGTAAATAAAGTTACTGCATGCCAAAAAGTATTTACGATACAGTCATCATTGGCGGTGGTTCCGCCGGTTGTGCATTGGCTAACCGTTTGAGCGAGGATCCTTCACACAAAGTCTTAGTACTGGAAGCAGGCCGGCCAGATTATATCTGGGACATTTTTATCCACATGCCTGCAGGCTTAACATTTCCTATCGGCAACAAATACTACGATTGGTGTTATGAATCAGAACCGGAACCTTTCATGAACAACAGGCGCATTTTCCATGGGCGTGGTAAAGTTCTGGGTGGTTCAAGCAGTATTAACGGTATGATTTTCCAGCGAGGAAATCCGATGGACTACCAGCGCTGGGCCGGCGACGCCGGCATGAAAAACTGGGATTACGCACACTGTCTGCCCTATTTCAAACGTATGGAAAATTGTTTGGCAGGCGGTGATGATTTCCGGGGCGCTGACGGACCATTGATTATGGAAAGAGGGCCATGCGAAAATCCTTTGTTCAGTGCGTTTTTTGAAGCCGTACAGGAAGCAGGTTATCCATTAACGGACGATGTTAACGGTTACAAACAGGAAGGTTTTGCACGTTTTGACCGGAACATACATCGCGGACGGCGAATGAGTGCGGCACGGGCATATCTGCATCCGGTTAAAAAGCGTCCGAATCTCACGGTTCAGTGCCGGACACTGACCACCAAAATTCTATTTGAAGGGAAAAACCCCGAGTCTTCATCGCGTGCTGTTGGAGTAGAGTTTTCCAGGAGTCTGGGACGTTCAGAAAAAGTATATGCTGGAGTGATCATTTGTTGTGGAGGGGCAATAAACTCACCGCAGCTTTTGCAACTTTCCGGAATCGGAAATGCTGATGAACTGAAAAAACTTGGAATTGAAATTGTTCAGGATTTGCCGGGAGTGGGGGAAAATATGCAGGATCATTTAGAGGTTTATATTCAATATGCCTGTAAAAAACCTGTATCCATGGCTCCGGCTTTAAAATGGTGGAACAAACCCTTGATCGGTTATCAATGGCTTTTTCACCGCAAAGGTCCGGCCGCCACCAATCATTTTGAGGCAGGAGGTTTCATCCGCAGTAACGAACAAGAAAAATACCCAAACATCATGTTTCACTTTTTACCTCTTGCTATACGTTATGATGGATCATCTCCCGGAGCAGGACATGGTTACCAGGTCCATGTTGGACCAATGTATTCCGATGCGCAAGGCTCAGTTAAAATTCAGTCCACTGACCCTAGAGTCTATCCCAAACTGCGCTTTAATTATTTGTCCACCGAGCAGGACCGTCGGGAGTGGGGTGAAGCGGTGCGTTGCGCACGCAATATTTTGAATCAACCGGCTTTTGGTGAATTCAATGCCGGAGAGTTGTCACCCGGGCCGCATGTTGAGAGTGACGAAGAAGTATTGAATTGGGTTGCCCAAGATGGAGAAACCGCACTGCATCCATCTTGCACCTGTAAAATGGGGACTGATAACATGTCCGTTGTGGATCCGGAAAGCATGAAGGTTCACGGAGTTGAAAACTTACGAATTGTAGATGCTTCCGTAATGCCCTACATCACCAACGGAAATATCTACGCGCCGGTGATGATGTTGGCGGAAAAAGCTGCAGATTTGATTTTGGGGAATTCACCTCTTCCGCCCGAAGATGTAGAGTTTTATCGCTCAGATCAAGAATGGAATTTAGTGGATTCACTTTGAAAAATATCCTCCAAATTTACTTTTAAAAATTATTAGGGTGGCTTGACAAGAATTAAATGTTATGTTCAGTTTTATCTACTTTTTGATAATCAGTAAAATTAACTTGACAATTGCTACTAATAATTTAATTTTATTTTTATAAAGGTAAACCAATGAACCCCTTAATTTTTTCACTCTAAATAGAAAAAGGAGACCGATGACAACATTTACAAATAAGTCATTCAGAGGAATAGCAATAATTATCACACTCTCACTAAGTTTTGTAATAGTAGGATGTAGTAGTAATGATGGTGATGGTAACTCGGGTGATGTCGATCAAGCCAGTGGACAATTAGTGAGCCTCAAGATGGATTTGTCTGATTCTGCGGGTTTACTCACCACAGACAGTTCTGAAACTTCTCGGCAGCATATTGAAAATGCACGTTATTTGGGAATTGAACCAAATGTGAGAGCACTAAGAGCAATGGGGCGGGCAGATGCTCTGCTGAAAAGCAGTGATAAAAGTAATCTAAAAAAAATTGACAGTGATGGAACAGTAGGCTCAGCCGTGGAAACTAAAACAGGTGAGTGGGCACCGTCAATACCAATAGTTAAGTCAATTGGCATTAGTCCAAACAAAGATGTCTATATTCAGTTTGAACACAATTTTGTTTATCGAACAACCGATGATAATGGTGGTTCATGTAGTGATCCATGGTCCGCGTCGTCACCCTGCAGCTGTCAGTTATTTAAACTGAAAAGCACTTTGACAGAATGGACTTCGGGAACTGCTTCTTCTGAATTTGACAATCTAGAATGTATTGATAATGAACATCGTCTGGATAGTTGGAGTCAAACCGGTGCAACTTTTCAGTTTGACTCCAGCAGCAATGTCTATTACATGGCTGGTTTTGAAAATGCACAAGGAACAATACTTTACAAGGTTTCTCCAACTAAAGTCGACGGTAAATATGTAAAGACAGAAATGGTGAATAAGAGTATTTGCATTCGTGACTGGCGTGTAACAGACGGTGGTGGTTTGTTTTATGTGGGTGAGAATTGTATCGACGGTCAATGGTCAGGATCCGGTGCTTTCTTCCGTTATGTTTCTCCGAGTGGAGTTTTAGTGGAAATTGCAAGAAACTGGTGGGAATATACTTTTCAACCAATTGAAGGAGTTGCTGGTGATCAGGTTTTATTTTTTGGACCGGATCCGGATTCATCCTCCGTTGCTACCTGGGATTCAACCTGTCTTTTTAAATTTGATCCGGCTCTTGCGTCAGGTTCGCGTGGAACCAAGTTGGTCTCCTGCAACCAGCACATTTGGGACTGGCTGGAATTAAAAAGATCCGAAGATATTGCAATTTTTGGAAATCATCAAAGATGGCAAAACCCCCCTTCTGCTTGGCGTTCAGAGTATAAGAACCGTTGTTTGAATAATAGTGATACTTTCATCGGCGGAAATTCTGGAACTCCAGTAAAGAGTATTGTCCAAGATGCTAGTGGGAAAGCTTATATTGTTGGTGATATCAGCAAGAAAAATGCCGGCGAATACTCATGCAGTCTGGAAATAAAAGGCAATCATTGTGTTATTAACAGTATTCCGGTCCTGCGTAGAAACGCAACAGACAATTATACAAACAGCACTTGTACAACCGATAGTGGCACTTGGACTAGAAACGGGAGGTGCGATGGAGGGAATGGATCAACTCCGTCAGCCTGTACTGGTACATGGAAAGACTATGGTTCTTGGTATAATAACATCAAGTACAAAATAGCTAATACTGATAATGTCACAACTTATGAAACAGGTCATGTTTGTTTAGAAGTTGGTGACAACAGTAGTAGTTTTGCAGGGGATCTGACAATTTCTAATGATAATGTCACGACAATGAAGCTTAAAATCAACAACTTCGATTGCAGTCAACCCTCGGATGGATGGACAACTTCATATAAAGGTCTTGCCTATGTAAATCCAACTACGAAAATGTTGGATTTGAAATCCGCAACAACCGAACAAGTAACAGAAATGTGGTTAATTAAGGACTCGCTCTACTACTCTTCGTATGCCAGCAAATATCTGTTTATGAAGAATGTTGATAATTCCACTAATACCACTTTGCTGACCGACTTAGAGGTTTATCATGCAGGACCTTCACCGAAGAAAAGTGGTTGGATATTTTTTGACGGACTTGATTTTACGAACAACTCGTATTCTTTAGGAGACTTGAATCCGGGAGCAACAGACGTAAAAGCTTCAATAGAAAAAGTTACAGGATTAACCGGGCGAATCAAATCTATGGTCATATATGGTGGTAAATAAGGCTAATATTGTTCATTTGTATTACAGAAAAATCATCCTCCATTGGTTACTTTTTTTTATGCGTGAGATTCCACTGGCATAAATCTTTGCTACCGCCGCGGAAGAGGTTGAGCATTATCGTACAGCATTGGAATAGCTTCTCTTAAAATAGTCCGGAAATGCAACTTATAATACAAGAACAGAATAGCAAATGATTAAAGACTGGTCTTCAACATTTGAAATAATCAAAAAATATCTCAACTATCTTTTAGAGCGTTTTAAAGAAGACAGGATCATAGTCTACTCCGGATATCTTTCATTTGTCACCCTTCTTTCGATCGTACCGCTGCTTGCGGTCATATTTTCTGTCTTTTCTCTTTTTCCTGTTTTTCAGGATTGGCGGGGTGA
>ERZ651768.1923-NODE-1923-length-14876-cov-6.227515_pt1 | contig 14876 bp, 13 predicted proteins | sample MGYA00514754_ERZ651768 | MGnify/ENA metagenome assembly ERZ651768
GGCGTAACTTCAGGTGACTCAATCACACAAAATATAGGCAAACGTCGCGGGGGTGCCACCCGAAAATGGGAGGGGTCACGTGACAGTTACTGTTGGAACTTCGGGTCTGTAGTAAATCGCGAAAATTTTTAAAACTCGTGTTTTTCTCAGCAAAATATTTTGCTTCAGAAATGGTTTCTAGGGTTGCAGACAACTGTCTTCAAGTTATGGGAGGAGCAGGATTTATGGAAGACAATGTGATAACTAGATTTTATAGGGATACAAGATTATTTAGGCTTTATGAAGGAACTTCACAAATACAACAAAGGAATATAGCGAGAAAAATACTTAAAGTATTTGATGATTGATAATCTACAATTGTAATAAAATAGAACGGGTAAGTGTTCCAAAAAATCTAAGATGCTAAAAAAAATAACCTTTTTCTTAATTTTGTTGCTTTCTTTTGGGGTTTCAGCCATTGAGCCAGGAGACAAAGTAGAGAACTTCAGATTATTGGATCACAAGGGTGGTTCGCATGAGCTTTTTTATTACGATGATCAAAAAGCCTTAGTTTTTTTAGTTCAAGGAAATGGTTGTCCTATTGCAAGAAATGCAGCTCCTAGATTCAAAGAACTCAGAGATATTTATTCTGATAAAGAGGTTGAATTCTTCATGCTTAATTCAAATCTCCAGGACGACAGACTTTCTATCAGAGAGGAAGCTAAGGAATATGGATATGATCTCAAGATTCTCATTGACGAAACTCAGATTATTGGTGAAGCATTAGAGTTAAGCAGGACCGGTGAAGTATTTATAGTAAATCCAAACAATTGGTCAGTGGCCTACATTGGAGCCATTGACGACAGACTAACCTATGAAAATCAAAAGGAGGAAGCTTCTGATCACTTCCTCAAAGACGCAATAGATGATCTATTAGCAGGAGAGGTTGTGGCTGTTCCTAGAACAGAATCTTTAGGATGTTTAATTAACTTCCCTAATAAGAATAGCAAAAAATCTATTTCTTACTCTAAACAGGTGGCACCAATATTACTGGAAAATTGTGCTGCTTGTCACAGAAAAGGGGGAGTTGGACCTTGGGCTATGACAGATTACAACATGGTAAAGGGGTTTTCATTGATGATGCGGGAAGTGATTAGAACTAAAAGAATGCCTCCTTGGCATGCAGATCCTCTCATTGGGCAATTTAGCAATGACAGGTCTTTAAATAATAAGGAGATTCAAACCTTAGTTCATTGGATTGAAGCTGGAGCCCCTAAGGGGGAGGGTGTTGATCCACTACTGGGAGCTTCTATCAGTCAATCAGAGTGGGCCAATGAAGAAGAACTGGGTCCTCCAGATTATGTAATAAACATACCTGCAACGGACATACCGGCCACCGGTGTAGTCGATTATCAATATAAGTTTGTTAAAAATACCGTAGGAAAAGATGTATGGGTAAAGGCAACAGAAGTTTTACCTGGCGATAAAGCTGTTTTACACCATGTAATCACTAGTTTTGGACAATTAGAAACTCGAGGGCCACGAAAGGGCAGATTAAAGTACCGAGAACGGAAGGGACTGAGGGGTTATGCACCAGGTATTAATAGCAACCCTTATCCAGATGGGGGAGGTATTTTTCTTCCAGCCGATGTGGCTTTTGAATTTCAAATGCACTACACACCAGTCGGGAGGGCAACTATAGATGAAACCAGAGTGGGTATCTGGGTTGCAGAAGAAAAACCTAAACATGAGATTTTTTCAATGGTCATACTTAATCCTAGGATTCGAATTCCTGCAGGAGTTAAAGAACATAAAGAGTCTGCTTCCAGAGTTGTTTCTAAAGACGCTCTTCTCTATAGCGTTTTGGTTCATGCCCATTATCGAGGCAAGAAGATGGTTGTAGCTGCATATTATCCTGATGGTAAAACTGAAGTTCTTCTTTCGGTTCCAAATTACGATTTTAATTGGCAAACTTCTTATGATCTAGAAGAACCAAAGTTTATACCTGCTGGCACTACCTTAATTCAACACCAATGGTGGGATAATTCTGCTCAAAACCTAGCTAATCCGGACCCAACAGTTGAAGTTACTTGGGGAGACCAGTCTTTTGAAGAAATGTTATTTGGTGCTTATTTAATGCGTTATTTACTAGAAGATGAAAAAATAGATTCTCCCCATAAAGCTCTCTTAACCAAGAATTAAGATTTAGACTTTATAGTTACATAATGAAAAAAATATTCGCTCTCATAATTTTCTTTCTAGCTCTGGCCTTCAGTGTGGAAGCTCAAGAAGAAATTCAGGCAACAAAACATTTAGAAAGTATTGTTCTAGGTTCAGGTTGTTTTTGGGGAGAAGAAAAAAGGTATGAAGCCATACTGGGTGTTGTTGATGCTGTATCCGGTTATGCGGATGGGAGAGGGGTTCCTCCGAATTATCGAGAAATAACAAAGGCAAAAAACAGATTTAATCCCAATAATCATGCTGAGGTTGTTCTTGTAGTCTTTAATAGAAATGTTGTCTCAGCTGTGGATATTTTAGAACACTATTTCGAAGGCCATGACCCTACTCAAGTAAATCGTCAAGGCAATGATGTTGGCACACAATATCGATCGGTAATTCTGACCACCAATGATCAACAAAACTTAATAGCCCATAGACTTTTAAAGGATTTCCAGGGACTTATGAGCGTTCGTGGTTATGGCAAGATTGTGACTAAAATCAAACCATTAGAAAAGTTTTATTATGCTGAGGAATACCATCAAGATTATCTGGTAAAAAACCCAAATGGTTATTGTCCCGATCATTCCACCGGAGTTGTATTCGAAAAAAATAAGACTTTAGTTGAAGTAAACAACTCTTTACTTCTAGAAGGTAAACAGATTGTTGTAATTGAGTCTGAATCTTGTCCTTACTGTGCAAAGTTTAGGGAAAACGTGTTATCTAATTACCAAGGGACAGTTCCTTTAACTTACCGCTTAGCTTCTGAACTAACAGGACTTAACATCAAAACAGAAACTTGGGCAACACCCACTGTTCTATTTTTAGAAAATGGAAATGAGATTTACGGCAAACAGGGTTACATGGACACTAAAGCCTTCTACAAAACATTAGGTTTATTTAAGTTGGGAAAGACAGAAGCCTTTGATGTGGCATTTAATGAAGGCACAGATGCCAGATATTGTAGACAGTATGAAATTTTTAAAAATACTCCCGATGGTGTGTTTTTGGACAAGCTTAGCGGAGCGGTCTTGTTTGATACCAAAGATAGATTTAACTCAGGTACCGGTTGGCTCTCTTTTACTAAACCAATTGAAGGTTCAGTAACAGAACATTTAGACACCAGTTTTGGCATGATTAGAACCGAAATTAGATCTAAAAGTTCAGGGATGCATTTGGGGCATGTGTTTCCGGATGGTCCAAATGGACAACCAAGGTACTGTGTTAACGCTACTGTTTTAGATTTTAAACCCAGAAATGACTTTTTATCAGCAAGCTCTGGGTAAGACTTCCCTTGACTTGGTTTGTTTACATCTTGAAATGCGGAGACGATTCTCTGTATACAGGAATAACCAATAATCTTGAGTCTAGAGTTTTAGCTCATCAAGAAGGTCGGGGAGCTAAATACACAAAAGGAAGAGGCCCCTTCGAAGTTGTTTATCAGACTGAATGCGTTAATAGGAGTGATGCATCATTAAGAGAAAGGGAAATTAAGAAGCTGGACCTTTCAGAAAAACTAGAATTGATATCTAAAGTTTAGTTACTTATCCACTTTACTGTTCCAATATAATAAACAAATGAAGTGTTTTATTTACTTTGGTTTGAGTTTCCTAGTTTTTTTAAGTTTTGATGCTTCTTCTGAATTCATACAAGACTTGAAGGTCGAGAAAATAATAGATGGAGATACAGTCTATGCCTCTCTGGAAGGAAAAACTTACAAGTTGAGGCTAACCGAGATAGATGCGCCAGAGAGGGACCAGCCTTTTGGTAGACAGTCAAAAGTATTCCTTAGAGAACTTTTAAAAGATGGAGAATTTGATGCCGACATTTCAGGTAAGGATCAATATGGTCGATATTTAGCTAGACTTTATGACAATGGGGTTGATATTAATAGAAAGATGGTTAACGAGGGTATGGCCTGGGTTTATGACTTTTATGTTACCGACAAGACATTCTATAAAAATCAGCAATCCGCTCAACAAGAGAAAAAGGGAATATGGTCTAAACGTTTCCCCGCTCCTCCTTGGGAATGGAGAAGAGCAAGGTAATATTATTTCTCAATGAAGACTCTTCTAAAAAACGTTTTTAAGTTGCTAGCCTTAGGAGTTTTAAGTCTTGTAGCTTGTGTTTTTGTACTCTTTATAATTTTTCTAACAATGGAAGGTTTAGGGGTTTCAGAAGGAGCAACTAACAAAATTCTGGACCATCGTTTACTTCTAGTTCTTCTAGTATTTGCTTCTATGTTTATGGCCTATTTTTATCTATATAAGAAATAACAACTTATTCGTATTGAAGAGCTACTGCTGGATCTAATCTAGCAGCCCTTTTTGCAGGCCAGATACCAAAAAATAAACCCACACAAGCAGAGAAGGTAATGGAACCAAGAATAGCTAATATAGGAAGAACAAAAGGCAATTGTTCTGAGAATGATGCGGCTAGGAAGTAAAGAAAAGTTCCAAGTAAAGCTCCGATTATTCCACCTATCACGCATAAAATAATTGCTTCGACTATAAATTGGAACAATATAGCCCTTGGAGTGGCTCCTAAAGCTTTCCTCAAACCTATTTCCTTAGTTCTTTCTGTCACTGATACAAGCATGATATTCATTACTCCTATACCTCCTACAAGCAGGCTTATGCCTGCTATTCCAGCAATAAGAGTAGTGAATATAGCGGTAGCGTCTTGTTGTATTTGTTGTATTTGAGACCAGTCTATAATTCTAAAATCATTGTCTTCTCCAGGACCTATATCGTGTTCTCTACGAAGAACTCTTTCTATGGACATCATAGCTTTATTAATTGAAGTACCTTCCGGTATTTGAACTCTTACGGTGTTAATCCACTTTCTGCCGTAAACCCTTGTTGAAGCAGTCATCATAGGTATGTATATTTTTTCATCAGTATTTTCCCAACCACCTGATCCTTTTTCTCCTAACAACCCAATAACTTTGAAAGATATACCACCTATTTGTATGTCTTTGTTAAGCAGCATCTCCTCTGGGATTTTTAGTTCTTCTGCTACGGCATTTCCTAAAACAGCAACTCTTATGCGGGAAAAGTTGTCGTTTTCACTAAAAAGTTTGCCTTTTGTGAGAATGAATGAATTAACTGAAAAGAAGTTGGGTTGAACCCCAACTATTGAGAAATTTGCGTTCTTGTCGCCGAACTTAACCTGTTTATTTCCCTGCATTTCAGGAGAAACTCTCCAACCGATCTCCGAATCTTTTGACAATGCTTCTGCATCATTTAACCAAAGAGCAACCCAGCTACCTGTTATGCCCCTTTTCTTTTTTTGTCCTGGAAAAACAGAAACCGTTTTAGCTCCAAGGCTAGATATTGAATCTTCAATTGCCTGTTGAGCCCCTGTCCCAATTCCGACCATTGCTATTACAGCTGCAGTTCCAATTATTATGGCTAAAGCAGTTAATAAAGATCTAAGTAAATTAGCTTTTATGGCATCTAAAGCAGAATTAACTGATTCTTCAATGATCATCTTCGAACTCTTGCCTCCAGTCTCTTGCCAAATTCCTCTTGGCTTTTAATTAAACCTTCACTGGGTAAAACATAAACTTTATCGCCTTGAGACAAGCCTTCATGAACTTCAACATTTTGAAAATCCGTAGAACCTACCTTAACCCACGTCAGTTTTGGCCCTTTATTAGTTTCCTTTATAACTATAAATTTCGTAAACCCTTCTTCTTCTGGTCTGGTACTCAGAAAATCTTTAATCTCCTGTTTCGAAACGCCTACAAGTGAAGCAACAAAAGCGATATTTTTTCTAGTTCGTAATGCACCTGAAGGAACAGCTAAGTTAACATTTTCATTAAGGATTTCTATTTCAACTTCTGTATTCATCTTCAATAGAAGAAGATTTTCTTTGTTTTCTATATCGATAAGGACTGGAAAAGTCGTAACGTTCTGAACCTCCTGTCCTAGGGGTTCAACCTTAGAGACTATGCCACTAAATTTCTTATCTCTAAAAGCGGACACTCTCAAAATTACCTCTTGATCAAGGGAAATTTTCCCAACATCAATTTCATCTACTACTGCTCTTACTCTTACTTGATTCAAGTCTGCCATAGTCATCAACAAGGTGCCTCCACCGACAGCTGCAGTAGGTGAGGTTATAACTTGTCCAGTTTCTACTGGTCTATAAATCACTGTTCCAGTTATAGGGGATCGAACCAAAGTGTCATCCAATGCAATTTTTGAATTTTCAAGAGAAACTTGTGCGTTAACCAATAACTGATTGGCTATAGCATGCAGTTCCTCAATATCTTCAAATGCTTTTTCAGAAATACTTTCCCCTTTAAATAATTCCTTACCTCGTTTAAGCTGAGATTCAGCGTTTTTCAGTCTAACTTTTGCTACATCTAAACCAGCTTGGGCTTGAGATAAAGTATTGGATGGAATTCTTTGATCGATTCTAGCTAAAACATTTCCTTTGAGAATATGGTCTCCTACTTCTGCACCAAGAAATAATATTTCCCCTGAAGCTTTGGATTTAATTTCTACAGCAGAAATAGCTTCTATGGTTCCTGAGGCTTCAACTATAAGTTCAAGTTGTTTTGAGCCTATCTCTTCGATCGTGAAGAAATCAAAATCTTTCTCTTTTTCCCCACTACAGGTATATGCAAGTGCTAGAACAAGTAAGAAAGCTAAAGAATATCGAATAATGTTGTTATCCATGATTAATTAATTGAATCTGATTCAATTTCTCCATCCTTTATAGTTAAGGTTCTTTGCGATTGTTTGGCAATTTCTTTTTCATGAGTGATAACTACAATAGTTTGACCTTTCCCATTGAGCTCTTTGAATATCTCAAGTACTTCTTTTCCTGTCTTTGAATCTAAATTTCCTGTTGGTTCATCTGCAAAGAGAATGGAAGGAGAGTTAACTAAAGCCCTGGCTATTGCCACCCTTTGTTGTTCCCCTCCAGATAATTCAGTAGGCTTATGACTTAAACGATCGCTTAATCCAACCTTATTTAGAACTTCTTCTGCCCTGGAAAGTTGTTCTGCTCGTTGTACTGAAGCATATTTCAAAGGCAAAGCTACGTTTTCAAGCGCAGTACTACGAGGAAGGAGATGAAACTGTTGAAAAATAAAGCCTATCTCTTGATTCCTAATTCCGGCTAATTGTTCTTCATCTAACTTTCCAACGTCTCTTTGATTTAAAAGATAAGTTCCTTTTGAAGGTGTATCCAAACAACCAACAATGTTCATTAGAGTTGATTTTCCAGAACCTGAGGGACCCATAATAGAAACAAACTCTCCCTTTTCTATACTAAAGGTAACTCCTCTAAGTGCATGCACTGAGTTTTCGCCTAAATCATAGGATTTATGAACAGAATCAACATTAATCATTTTAAGAATACCTTTAGGAATAGGGTCTCTATAGGTGTTATACCTAACTATAACACCTTCAAGATTTTCGGAAAACCTGTTTTTCTTATGATTACTTAATTAGTTGAGTATTTATCCATCCAAGCCAAAGTTTCTTTAATCATTTGGTTTCTAGGTAGGGGCCAATGTCCTGAATCGTAAAAAACTAAACGTTTATCATCTTCTGGAGTCCCGATTAGACTGTACATAGTTCTCGGAGCTGATGGGGGTACTAGGTAGTCCTGCTCACCATTTAACATCAGGATTGGAGAAGTAATTCTTGGATAATGATTCATACCATCGGACATAGGAGGAATAGAGGATAATGCTCCTCCGACATATAAAATTGCTGCATTGAATCTTTTTTCAAATAGAAGGACATGTGGGGTAAACAAGCTGCCATAACTCATTCCCACATAAAATAAGTTATCAGGATCCATATCCTCTCTTGATTGCAGATAGTCAATGGCTCTTGATGTGTCTACTGTCCAAGCACTCAATAGTTGTCTAAACAGTCTAAATTGGTCTTGAGTACTAGGAAATGTAATATTTAAGTCGGTAATTCTATTCATAGAACCCTTGTAGGCAGGCCAAACTAAAGCTCTGCCAGATTTTATGATGAAGTCCAATCCATATTCACCGGGATTTACATCATCTATATTTGGTGGAGTACGATAGTAATTTGCTCCAGGATAAATTAATACCGACTCTAATTTATTGAAAGATTTTTTTGGTTTGAAAATAAGAAGATCCATTTCCTCATTATCATAGCCAACTTTAATTTTAATTCTTTCTTTTATCCAAGTAGGATGTGACTCATCCACATAAATTATTTTTGGGGTTTGTTCCATGTAACCAACCTCAAAATTTTTCGAATAAATTCTAAATTGATCATCAGTAAAAGGTTTGTAAAACTCTGGAGGTTTTGGCGGATCTCTATTAATTGGGTCTCCAAATGGATTCATATCTCTTGGGTTGAGAAGTCGTATTGTTCTAAAACCTATTAATTCGGATCTCACAAATCTAGGAGAGGGTGTGGCGGAAGAGGCTGAATAAGCTGGGTCAGAAAAAGCTCCTCCAAGAGTCAATCCTCTACCTCCAAATATATTCCAAGACCATTCTCTTACATTGCCAGCCATGTCATAAGTTCCATGAGCCCCGATACCATTTGTACCAACTTTTTTAACAGATTGATTAGAAAAATTACTTTTTTTCAACAAAACCGGTGAAATTGGAGCACCAATTTCAGTAGGAGGAAAAGCCGCTTTAGCCCAATGGTACATTGGAGGCAGGATATTTCCTTTAAAACGAGCATAAGCCTGAGCTTCATACCAGCTGATGCCAGTTACAGGATAATCTCCTTCACCATCTCGGAAAGAACCCAACTCCCAGTAGGCAGGTCCATAATTCCCAGTGGTATCAATCATCAAATCCCTTGCCCCTTCCCAAGAAAGTGATTCTCCTTTAAATATGAATTCCATATCAGTCCAATACTGAAAAATCTCATAACCTTTAGCATCAACAAATTCTTGAAATTGCTTATTTGTTACTTCGTATTGGTCTATATAGTAGGTACTCAAGTTGTATTCAGTTACTCCTTCTCCAATAAGAGCAGGTATAAAACTTCCGCCATCAATAGGAATCATTCCTTCTGGTATGTCACTCTTGAGATACATTTGGACTGGAGATAAAGCCCAACCAAGATCTATGGGGTGATTTTCAAAAATAAAACTGGGATTTCTGTCAACAATAAATTTTGTCTTGAAGCCTTCTTTTTCTAGTTTTAATTTGAGTACTCCAAGTGGAAGTCTAGAAGGAGATAAGGGAGATGTACCAAGATAACGCCATTCATAATCTTTTTCTGTAGTGTAAGGTTGCCAAGAAACAACCACACCAGGTTCGGCTATATTAAGAGATATAGCTGAACTTATCTCTTGATCTAGTGAGTTTGAATTATAGAAAAAAGGTGCGAATGAATTTAATTGAGTAACTTTATCCCAAGCCCCGACATAATCATCTTTCTCTAGCTCTTTTTTCAACTCAGGCAAGATGAAATTGTTAACCCAAATATAACTTCCTGAACCATACCCTGTTATTAAAACAAAAAGAAAAATTCCTAAGATTTTAAATGTACTAAATTTGGAAGATGCTGCCCAAGTCACTAAGGCTAAAAAGGGGAAACCAATAACAAAAATCCATATTAGATTCTGCATAAATTCTTGGTTAAATCCAAAAGTATCGCTTACTAGGCTTGCTACTTGGACAACTACAAAAGAAAACACTGCATAAGCAGCAACAGCTTTGAATAAGGTACTTTGTTTTAAATTATTGAATAATCTGTCCATTTAACTCATTTCTTTTCCTAAATATTTAACTTAATACTTAGAGCATTTTAAAGTAGCTTTTATTGTACCTATTGTTAATATATTTTTTAAATTATTTGAACAGACATATAAAAATGGCTTATACAATTGACCTAGGAGACAAAGCTCCTAGATTCGAGACTCTTTTATCAACTGATGGCTCCTTCTACAGTATTGATAAATTTAACAAAAAACCATTAAAAGTCATTTTTTTTACTTGTAATCATTGTCCATATGTTACTGGGTCAGATGAATTAACTAGAGGGGTGGCTGAAGATTTTGTTAATGAAGCTGAGTTTATTGCAATTAATTCAAACAGTAGAAATACTTACGAAGAAGATTCTTATGAGAATATGATTTTAAGAATGGAAAAATTTAACTTTCCCTGGGTTTATTTACACGATGAAACTCAAAAAGTTGCTGAGGCTTACGGAGCTTTAAAAACTCCCCATTTTTTTGTCTTTGATGATTCATGGAATCTCATCTATACGGGGAGAAATACGGATAATCCAAAAGATACAGATCTAAGAACAACCGAAGACTTACATAATGCTTTGAAGGAGGCAACTGCTGGAAAAAGTATTTCTATTCCTATAACTAACCCTATTGGATGTAATATTAAATGGGATGGAAAGCCTGCTCATTGGATGCCTCCAGAAGCATGTGATTTAGTGTAATAAAAGGAGAATTCAATGGCTTATTCATACATAGGGGGAGAACCCAGGGAATCTTTTAAAGATCTAGAAGAGACTTTTAAAGTAATTGAAAGTCTTATGGGCTACTTACCCAACTCCCATTTATCAATGGCTAAAAATCCTAATTTAAATCATGGGTTTTCTACTTTAGCGAGTACTATTTTTGGCAGCAAGTATTTAGGTATGGATTTAGTAAATTTAATTGCTTTGGCATCTAGTCTTGCGTCAGGCTGTAAGTATTGCCAAGCTCATACTTCTCATGGAGCAAGCAAAGCAGGGGTAAGTCCAGAAAAGATTGCTGAAATTCTCAAATATAATAAAAGCGATAAATTTAGTGCAAGTGAGAAAGCCACATTAGATTTAGCTTTTGCTGCTGGAGTAACTCCAAACGCTTCAAAAAAAGAGCACTTTGTTGAATTGCAAAAGCATTTTAATGATGAGGCCATTATTGATATTGTGGCAGTAATTGCACTTTTTGGCTTTCTGAATAGATGGAATGATACCCTAGGGACAGTATTGGAAGATGTCCCTAAAGAATTTGTTGAGGAAGAGCTTCAACCTTTAGGCTGGAATAAATAAGGAGATATTCATGGACATACCTTTTGAAAAAACACTAGCAGAGATAATTAGGTGGAGAGTAGATAAAAATCCAGATGCTATTGCTCATAAATTCGGAGATCGTGAAACCACATATAAGCGGTTTGATTCTTACGCTAATCAAATCGCTCAAGGCTTAATAGCTTTAAACTGTGGTCCGGATACAAGAGTCGCTTTTCTAGCAAAAAACTCAGATTACTTTTTTGAATTCTTATATGGAACATTGAAATCAAGAACAGTAGCAGTGGGAGTTAATTGGAGACTAGCTCCACCTGAAGTTGCATTTATAGTTAATGATTCAAAGAGTGAAGTTCTTTTTGTTGGATCAGAGTTTTTTGGATTGATAGAACAAATAAAAGATGAACTTCCTCATGTTAAGAAGATTATTGCTGTAGGGAATGTTCATGAGGAATGGGAAACCTTTACAGAGTGGAGAGACGCACAAAAAGATGAAGATCCCTTTATAGAGACCCAACCTGAAGATGATGTAATCCAGTTATATACCTCAGGTACGACTGGTCACCCAAAAGGGGTCCAATTAACTAATAATAACTTTTCTAGCGCTAACATTATGGCCAAACAAGGTTATTATCGACAGTCCTTCCGAGAACTGTCAGTGAATTTAGTTTGTATGCCTGTATTTCATGTTGCAGGGACTAATATGGGGTTAGCAGGTTATGTGTTTGGATGCAAAAGTATAATCATTCCAGAAGTTGACCCAACCTTAATTTTGGAACTAATTGAGAAAGAAAAGATAGAAAACACTCTTTTTGTCCCTGCTGTGATTCTTTTCTTAATACAACATCCAGAGGTAAATAATATTGACTGGTCTTCTTTAAAGACAGTGGTTTACGGTGCTTCACCAATAGCACAAGACACACTAGAAAAGGCAATAGAGATTATGGATTGTGAATTTTGGCAAGTTTATGGCTTAACTGAAACTAATGGAGCTGTAACTTTCTTAGCACCTGAGGATCATGACCCAAGTAAAAATAAGCTCAGATCTTGTGGGAAACCAGGTTATGGCGCAGAAATCAAAATAGAAGATGAAAATGGCAACGAACTAGCAGTAGGTGAAGTAGGGGAGATTGTTATTAAATCAGACAATAATATGAAAGCTTATTGGAACAATCCGGAAGCAACTGAAGAGTCTGTAGTGGATGGATGGTTTTATTCAGGAGACGCAGGTTATTTTGATGAAGATGGTTTTTTGTACATTCATGATAGGGTCAAAGATATGATTGTTTCAGGCGGTGAGAATATTTACCCCGCTGAAGTAGAAAATGCCTTAATGAGTCATGATGACATACTGGATGCTGCTGTGGTTGGTATACCAGATGATAGGTGGGGCGAAGCTGTAAAAGGTTTTGTCGTATTAAAAGAAGGTGTCGAATTAAAGGAAGAAGAGATTATTTCTTATGCGAGGACTCAAATAGCTGGATATAAGTGTCCCAAATCAATTAACTACGTAAGTGAACTTCCTCGTAATCCTTCTGGTAAGATTCTTAGAAGAGAAATAAGAGATCCCTTTTGGGAAGGCAAAGAAAGGAAGGTTTCAGGAAATTAAGATTATGAAAAACTTTGACCCCGACAAATTTGAACATCAGTCTCATCCTTATACTATTAAGCGCTTAAGTCCTTCCATAGGAGCTGAGCTACTTGATATTGATTTAAAAACTCCTTTAACAAAAGAATTAAAAGACGAGATATACCAAGCCCTTCTTGTTTATAAAGTTGTGTTCTTTAGAGATCAGGATTTGACTATCGAAGAGCATTTAAATTTCGCTAAGAATTTTGGAGATTTAGAGATTCATCCTTTCACAATTAACGATGAAAAATATCCTGAGGTTTTAAAGATTACCCATAATGAACATAACAAAGGAAGAGAAAATACTTGGCACTCTGATGTAACCTGGAGGTTAGAACCTTCTTTAGGTTCTATCTTAAGAATGAAAGAGGCACCAAAAATTGGTGGTGATACTTTATTTTCAGATATGTACGCTGCCTACGATGACCTGTCTGACGAAGTAAAAGAAAAACTAGACGGAGCAGTAGCAGTCCACGATTTCGCGAATTTTAGAAAAGGACTACAAAAAAAAGGAGTGAGTGAAGAAGAAATTGAAGTCTACAACAAGAAATATCCGATGCCCGAACACCCAGTAATAAGAACTCATCCTGATACCGGTAAGAAGTTAATTTATGTAAATGCAGCTTTCACCTTATACATTAAGGGCTGGGATTCAGATGACTCGGCAAGAATGCTAAGATTTTTATACTCTAGGTCTGGAACTCCAGAATATCAATGTCGTTTTGTTTGGAGAGATAATTCCATTGCCTTTTGGGATAACAGGTCTTGTCAGCACTACGCAGCTTCTGATTATTGGCCACAAGTGAGGAGAGTGGAAAGGGTAACTGTTATTGGGGATCGTCCTAGATAATTAATCCTTAATCTATATCATGCGCCTCCATCAGGCGTCTTTATGAAAATCAGTAAATTTTTTATAGATCTTTTCCTTATTATCGCCATTGGATTAACTTGGGGAGCTTCTTTTATGTTCACCAAGATAGCTGCTCCAGTGGTTGGACCAATAGATCTAGTCACATCAAGGTTATTAATTGCTGCAGCTTTTTTAGCTCCCATATTTTTAAGAAAACATCACTTCAAAGGGTTTCGAGATCATATAAGGCCTTTGATTATTTTTGGCATATTTAATGCAACTCTGCCTTTCTTTCTGTTTGCTTACGCCGCGTTAACTATAAATGCTGGAACACTTTCAGTAATGAATGCAACTTCTCCTCTCTTTGCCTTCGTCATATCAATTTTATGGCTAAGATTTTCTTTTAGCTGGATACAACTAGTGGGTTTAATTGTGGGGTCTATAGGATTGATAATTTTTATTGGTTACGAATCCCTTCAATTCTCTTGGCTTCCAATCGCTTGCTGCTTAATGGGTGCTTTTATGTATGCAGCTTGCGCTAATTATCTTTATAAACTTAATCATTTAGATCCAGCCTACTTGGCTACTATGACCTTAATTGTAGGGACCTTTATGTTTATGCCATTTTCTTATTACGAAGGTGGAATAAGTTTTGATTTATCAAAACAAGTGTGGGTTAGTATTCTCTTATTAGGATTTTTGTGCACAGGGTTAGCTTATGTCGCTTTTGTTATCTTAATTAGAAGAATGGGTCCAGTAGGGGCTTCATCTGTTCTTTTTATAGTTCCCGTTGCAGGAATGGCTTGGGCTAATATATTTTTAAATGAATCTATAACAACTTCAATGCTTTCTGGTTGTTTCCTTATCCTTTTAGGAGTAGGCATGACAAACTTTTTTGGACCAGATTTAAGCGAAGATAAATTGTAAATCCTTTATATTTTAGATACATTGAATTCTTCAATTAAGCGGAGAATTAATGTGAGTCAAACCAGAGATTGGCGTAAGGTCAGAGCAGAAGTTAAAGATTTTGTTGAGAATGAAGTTTATCCAGCTGAATCTATTTTGAATGAGAGAAGCGAGGAATCAAATCAGAAACTAAAAGAGCTTATGGATAAAGCCAAGGAAAGAAATCTTTGGGCTTTAGGGCATCCTGAAGACATAGGCGGTCAAGGCATGCCCTTTATGGAATATGTGTATGTAAACG
>ERZ651768.1924-NODE-1924-length-14876-cov-5.629164_pt1 | contig 14876 bp, 13 predicted proteins | sample MGYA00514754_ERZ651768 | MGnify/ENA metagenome assembly ERZ651768
GGCCGGACACATTCCCGGGGCGGTCTTCGTCGACCTCGACGCTGACGTGACGGCGTCGCCGAGCGCTGGGTCCGGCCGCCACCCGCTTCCCCCGGCTGGGGACTTCGCCGACGCACTCGGGGCTCTCGGCATAGGGCCCGACGACGCGGTCGTGGCCTACGACGACAGCGGGGGAATGAGCGCCGGCCGGCTGGTCTGGATGCTGCGCGTCCTCGGCCAGGAGGCAGCGCTGCTCGACGGTGGCCTGCAGGCCTGGGACGGGTCGATCGAGTCGGGTTCCACGACCCGACCCGCCGTCGACTGCCCGGTCCGCCCGTGGCCCGACGGCGCCTTCGCCACTATCGAGGAGGTGGCGAGGCATGCAGCGTCGGGGATCGTCCTCGACGCCCGGAGCCCGGAGAGGTTCAGCGGAGAGGCCGAGCCGGTCGACCCGCGGCCCGGGCATGTCCCCGGGGCCCGCAACGCCCCGTTCACCGCCAACCTCGACGAGGGCCGCTTTCGGTCCCCCGACGACCTCCGGGACCACTACGCGTCGCTCGGCGTCACGGATGCCGCCGATGTGGTCGCCTACTGCGGATCGGGGGTCAGCGCCTGTCACGACCTGTTGGCCATGGAGCACGCCGGCCTGGGCCGTGGGCGCCTCTACGTCGGGTCGTGGTCGCAGTGGAGCGCCACCGACCGACCCGCCGCCACCGGCGCATAGCGACCGGCTAGACGTATGTGCTGCCCTTCGGGGCGCCCTCGTCCTTGCGGATCATCACGTTGACGAGCGCCGGCTTGCCGGATGCGAACGCCCGCTCCAGCGCCGGTCGGATCTCGTCGGGTCGCTCGCAGTACTCGCCGTGCCCACCGAGCGCCTCGACGACGAGGTCGTAGCGGGTCGGGGCGAGGTCGACGGCGACCTTCCTGTCGGCGCCGTAGATGCCGACCTGGGGTCGCAGCATCTGTCCCCATGCGGCGTCGTTGCCCACGATGCCGACGATCGGCAGCCCGAACCGGACCGCCGTGTCGTATTCGAAGCCGTTGAGGCCGAACGCCCCGTCGCCGTAGATGATCAGGACGCGCCGGTCGGGGAACGAGTGCTGCGCCGCCAGGGCGAAGGGCATGCCGACGCCCAGCGTGCCGAGTGGTCCCGGATCCATCCAGCAGTTCTCGCGCAGGACCGGTACGACCTTGGACGCCTGGGCCACGATGTCGCCGCCGTCGCCGATGAGGATCGTGTCCTCGTCGATGAAGTCGCGGATCTCGGCGGCGAAGCGGAGGGGATCGACGGGGCTCTCGTCGGAGGTGAGTTGCGACTCGAGGGCCGCTGCGGCGGCGTCCTCGTCGGCCCGCAGGCCGTCGCTCCATTCGCCGAAGTCGAGGGACAGGCCGGATGCCTCCAACAGGTCGGTCAACTGCTCCAATGCGGCGCCGATGTTGCCGACCACGCCCACGTCGGCGGAGCGGTTCTGGCCGATCAGCGTGGCGTCCATGTCGAACTGGATGATCCGGGCACCGGCGGGCACCGCGGCACCGAATCGGAGGCGGAAGTCGAGCGGGGATCCGACCAGTACGAAGACGTCGCATTCCTTCATCGCCTGGCGGCGAGTGCGGTTGAAGAACTGGGGATGGTCGGCGCGCAGCATGCCCCGGCCCATCCCGTTGAGGTAGACCGGGATCCGTGTTGCCTCGGCGAAGCGGGCCAGCGCTGCGCCTCCCCGCGACCACTTGACGCCGGTCCCGCCCAGCAGCACCGGCCGCTCGGCGGTCGCCAGGACGTCGAGTGTGGCCTGCAGGTCGGCGGGGTCGGGGTGGACGGTCGGCGGCGTGGCGCGGATGGTGGGGAAGCGGGTGTCGTCGAGCGAGGCGGGGGCCATGAGGACGTCCATCGGGATCTCGAGGAACGCCGGCCCCGGCACCCCCGAAACTGCGGTGCGCACCGCCATCTCGATGTACTCCGGGATGCGGTCCGTCTGGTAGCAGGCGTCGGCCCACTTGCTGATGGGGCGGATCATCCCGACGTGGTCCATCTCCTGGAGCGAGCCTCGGCGCAGGTTCGAGAACGGCCCCTGGCCACCGATCACGAGGATCGGGCTGTTGGCACGCCAGGCGTTGGCGATGCCGGTCACCCCGTCGGTGACGCCCGGGCCGGCGGTCAGGACGGCGCAGCCGATGCGCCCCGGGTTGAGGCGGCTGTAGGCGTCGGCGGCGTGGACCGCGGCCTGCTCGTGGCGAACGTCGATGACCGGGATGTCCTCGTCGAGGGCTCCGTCGAGGATGGGCATGATGTGGCCGCCGGTCAGCGTGAAGATGGCGCCGACGCCGGCGTCCTTGAGTGCCCGTGCGGCGAGCGAACCTCCGTGTGCCATGCCGTTGCCCCTCGTCAGCGCGCCCAGGGGGGAGGGCGCTTGTCGAGGAAGGCTTGCATGCCTTCCCTGGCCTCGTCGCTTCGGAAGAGCGACGCCGAGAGTTCGCCCGTCCAGGCGAAGGCCTCGTCGACGGGCATCCCGGGGACCTGTGCCAACAACTGCTTGGCGGCGGCGAGCGCGCCGGGCCCACAGGCCAGGACGTCGGCGACGACGGCATCGACGGCGGCGTCGAGTCCATGGGGCGGGACGGCCTCGTTGATGAGGCCGATCCGGGCCGCCTCGGGGGCGAGGAACCGGTTGCCCCGCAGGAAGGCAGCCCTGGCGTCTGCCGAGCGCATCTTCGGAAGGCAGACGACGGAGATCATCGCCGGGGCAACGCCGACCCGTGTCTCGGTGAAGCCGAACTTGGCGTCGTCGACGGCGATCGAGATGTCCATCGCTGCCGCCAGGCCCATGCCGCCGGCGACGCAGTGTCCGGCGATGCGGCCCACGTAGACCTTCGGCGACGTGGCGAAGCGGGAGAACAGCAGCGAGGGGTCGACCGGTCTCCGGTTGCTGCTGCCCGCCCCGGACGAGCGTTCGGACAGGTCGGCGCCGGCGCAGAACACCCGCCCGGAGTTGGTGAGGACGACGACCCTCACCTCGGGGTCGGCGTCGGCCGCATCGAGGGCGTCGTGCAGTTCCCCGACCAGTTGGCCGCTGAGGGCGTTGCGGTTCGCCTCGTCGGCCAGCGTGACCGTGAGGACGCCGTCGGAGAGGTCGGTCAACACGAGTGGCATCAGGATCTCCCGGGGTCGGGTCCGTCGGTGGGTGGGCCGGCGAAGGCCTGTGCTCGGAGCAGCCAGTCGTGCGCCGCTTCGCCCTCGATGTCGAGGTCCGTGTCGTCGGCGTGGCGGCGTTGGGTGACGACGAGGCAGAAGTCCTCGGCGTCGCCCCGGACGGCATTCGTGGCATCTTCCGGGCCCCAGGTCCACCCCTCGCCGGAGGGGGCCGCCAACTCGACCCGGACCTCGCCCTCGGGGACGTCCATCCGGCGGTTCACGTAGGACCAACTGCGGGTGATCACCCCCAACTGGGCGACGTGGCGGAGGCGATCGCTGGCCGGCCGGTCCAGTCCGAGCGCATCGACGATGTCCTGGCCGTGGGCCCACACCTCCATGAGTCGGGCGGTGAGGAAGGACTTGGCGCCCATCGACGGTCCGTACCAGATGACCCGGGAGTCGTCGGCGAGCGTGGCCGCGGCGTCGGCGAGCAGGCGACGGTTCGCCCGCCACGCCTCGAACACCCCGGGGGGCGACATCCTCCGGGCACGCCCGAGAGTGAGGTCGTCGATCGCCCCGTCGCCCCCGCCGGCGACGCCCATGAGGTCGTCGAGCGCCGTACGGAAGCGGTCGGGGTTGGTGATGGCGAGTGCGGCGGTGCCGTCGAAGTAGGTGAGGTGGGCGACCTGGTCGGCCACGCTCCAACGGGGGCTCGACGTGGGCGTCACCCAGGCCTCGTCGTCGACCTCCGTCAGCAGGTCGTCGAGGGCCTGCTGTTCGGCCGCCAGGTCGCTGGCGACCTCGGTGACGTGCATGTTGGGACCTCCGGGGGTCAGGCTCGGTGGGCGGTAAGGCCGCTCAGGACGAGGTCGAGGACGGCGTCGGCGGCTTCCTTGGGCGTTGAGCGCAGGGTGGTGAAGACATCGGGTCGCGAGAGGTCGCGGCCCAGCGAAGCCGTCACCCGGGCGACCGCTGCTGTGTCGACGTCGTCGATGTCGCCCCGCTCCACGGCGAGGTCGAGCAGGCGACGGGTGACGGCGACGAGGTAGTCGGAGTGCTGGTCGCTCAGTCGCTGGCCGGCGGGCAGGGTGGCGAGGTCGCGGGCGAAGGCCTCGGTGGTGTCGGCCACGGCCACGTTGGCTGCCTCGAGGTAGTGCCGGATCGCCTCGAGGGGGGCCATGTCGGAGTGGATGGCGTCGCGGGCGGTTCGCCCGACCGACCGCAGGTTGCGGTCGACGACGGCGAGCACCAGTTCGTCCCGGCTGGGGGCGAGCCCGTAGAGGGTGCGCAGCGAGCAGTTCAGCCTGGCGGCCAGGTCGGCCATGGTGAGGTGGGAGAAGCCCTCGTCGAAGAGTTCGACCAGCCGGTCGAGGACGTCCCGCTGCCGGTCCGTCAACTGTCGCTCGCGCTCATGGTCGAGCACGGGGTGGGGAGCCGGGACGTCGCGGAGCAGGTCGAGGAGGTCGACGGTCGCGGTAGCGGAGGTCATGCGGACTCCAGGAGCGACTCGGGGACGTCGACGACGCGTGCCCGCAGCCACTCGCCGAGGCTCTTGGCCTGGCCGTCCTGGCGGGTCGAGGCGGCAACACCCTCGCCGAGGAGCTTGCGGATCACGAAGTTGACCGACAGCAGGTTGGGCAGCAGGTGGCGTTCGATCTCGAGGTCGGCGGCCTCGGGGAGGAGTTGCCGGATCCGGTCGGTGGTGAGGAAGCCGTCCAGCCACGCCCAGGCTTCGGGGGTTCGGGCGAACACGCCGAGGTTGGCGTCGCCCCCCTTGTCGCCGGAGCGGGTGCCGACCACTCGGCCGAGCGGAGCGGGGACTGTCGGGCCTGCCGGCACCTCGGACGGTGGTGCCGGCACGGGCTCGACGGAAACGTCGCCCTCGGGGGCCGCGGAGTCGACGACGGTGCGGTCTCCTCCCAGGACCACGACGTGCTGGGGCACGAGTCCGGCGGGGACCAGTCCGGCGCGGTGGACGCCGAACGCCCGGGCGCCACCGCCGCTGCGGGCGGCGAAGAACCCCGGGATCGAGGCCAGCGCCAACTCGTTCATGGCGTTGGACACGCCACGGCCCACTTTCTGCTCGTCGGCGTCCTTGACTGTGAGGCACCACTGGGCGACGGCCTCCTCGTTCGAGGCGGGGTCGTCCTTGCCCGTGTACACGGTCCGACTGGACACCTCGTCGAAGTCCTCGGGGGCGAGGGGACAGGCCCGCCAGAAGGCGGCCTCGACCAACTCGGCCTTGGCGTCGACGTCGAGGCCGGTCAGGCCGATGGCGAGGTCGCTCCGGTATCCGCCGAGGCGGTTCATCGAGACCTTGAGGGTGGGTGGCGGCGGCTCGCCCCTCGTGTCGCTGATCTGGACCCGGTCGGGCGCCTCCTGCTCGAGGCGGATGGTGTCGAAACGGGCTGTCACGTCGGGGCCGAGGTAGCCGGGGGCGCCGATCTCGTAGAGCAGTTGCGAGGTCACGGTGCCGACGGTGACGGCACCGCCGGTGCCGTCGTGCTTGCCGATCACCGAGGATCCGTCGGCGGCGATGTCGGCCCAGGGGAACCCGGCCCGTTCGAGTCCGGGAATCTCGGTGAAGAACGAGTAGTTGCCCCCGGTGGCCTGCGTGCCGCACTCGATGACGTGCCCGGCGACGACAGCGCCGGCGAGGGCGTCCCAGTCGTCGCGTGCCCAGCCGTGGTGCCAGGCGGCCGGGCCGCAGACCACGGCGGCGTCGGTGGTGCGACCGGTGACCACGATGTCGGCGCCACGGTCGAGCGCTTCGACGATGCCCCAACAGCCGAAGTAGGCGTTGGCGCTGATGAAGCGACCGGGTTCGGTCAGGGGTTCGCCGGTGACGAGGTCGGGGAGGTCCACGCCGGCGGCGAGGAGGTCGTCGAGGCGCGGGAGCAGGTTGTCGCCGTCGACGTAGGCGATGGTGGGGGAGAGGCCCAGCCTGTCGGCGACCTCGGCGACAGCCTCGGCGCATCCGTCCGGGTCGAGACCGCCGGCGTTGGCCACGACCCGGATGCCCCGGTCGAGGCAGGTGCCCATCACCTGCTCCATCTGTCGTACGAAGCTGCGGGCATAGCCTCCGCCGGGGCGCTTGGCCTGCGTGCGGGCGAGGATCAGCATCGTGAGTTCGGCCAGCCAGTCGCCGGTGAGCACGTCGATCGGGCCGCCTTCGACCATCTCGGCGGCGGCCGAGAGCCGGTCGCCGTAGAAGCCTGAGCAGTTGGCGATGCGGATCGGGTCGCTCACGATGAATCCTCGTCAGGCTCGAGCACCATCAGGGCGGTGCCGTTCTCGACCTGCTGGCCGACGGCCACGAGCACCTCGGTGATCGTGCCGTCCTCCGGGGCGCTGATGTGGTGCTCCATCTTCATGGCCTCCATGACCACGAGTGTCTCACCGGCGGTGACCCGATCGCCCGGTCCGGCGCGAAGTTCGAGGATGACGCCGGGCATCGGGGCGACGAGTCCACCGTGGACATCCTCGGTGCCGGGCACGGTGAACCGGGGGGCGATCCCGAACCCGACGGTTCCGGACGTCACCTGCACCCAGATCCGCCCATCGGCCTGGGTGACCCGGCTGACCGAGCGTCGGCCGTCGACCTCGGCGTCGATGTCGTCGTCGGACCAGCGGTGGATCAGGGCGGAGGAGGTGCCGTTGACGGTGAAGCCGCCGCCTCGTTCGGCCCGGTAGCCGACCTCGACCTCACCGTCGCCGTGCGTGAGGACGACCCGCTCGTCGGGGAGTCGGGCGTTGCGCCAGACGGCGGGGGCGAATGCCAGGACGCCGGCATCGGCCCGGTTGCGCCCCAGCAGCCAGAGGGCGGCCACGACGGCTGCCCGTCCGACCTCGTTCCGGGAGTGGGGTGCCGAACCGGAGGGGGCGTTGCGTTCGATGAAGTCGGTAGTCGTGTCGCCGGCGAGGAACGCCTCGTGGCGCAGCGTGGCGACGAGGAAGTCGCGGTTGGTGGTGACACCGCCGAGGTGGAGGCGCTCGAGGGCTAGGGCGAGGCGACGGGCGGCCTCCTCGCGGGTGGATCCGTGGGCTACGACCTTGGCGAGCATCGGGTCGAAGTCGACCGTGACCCGGGAGCCCTGCTCGACGCCGCTGTCCCAGCGGACCTCCGGCTCGTCGGCGGGCCCGAATGCGTGGAGGGTGCCGGTGGCCGGCAGGAAGCCGTGGTCGGGGTCCTCGGCGTAGAGGCGGGCCTCGATTGCGTGGCCCGTGGACACCACGTCGTCCTGCAACCGGTCCAGGTGCTCGCCGGCGGCCACCCGGAACTGTTCGCGTACGAGGTCGATGCCCGTGACCTCCTCGGTGACGGGGTGCTCCACCTGGAGTCGGGTGTTGGCCTCGAGGAAGAAGAACTCGCCGGTCTCGTCGTCGACGAGGAACTCCACGGTGCCGGCCGACCGGTAGCCGATGCCTTCGGCCAGTCGGAGCGCTGCCTCCCCCAGGGTGGACCGGAGGGCTTCGTCGGCGAAGGGCGACGGCGACTCCTCGACGACCTTCTGGTGGCGGCGCTGGATCGAGCACTCGCGTTCGCCGAGGTGGATGAGCCCGCCGTGGGCGTCGCCGAGGACCTGGACCTCGAGGTGGCGGGAGCGTGCGACGTAGCGTTCGAGGAAGACCCGACTGTCGCCGAAGGCCCCCAGGGCCTCCCGCTGGGCCGAGGCCACCGCCTCGTCGAGGTGGTCGGCTGATTCGACCAGGTGCATGCCCTTTCCGCCACCGCCGGCCACCGCCTTCACGAGGAGTGGGTAGCCGACGGACCCGGCGTCGGTCGGGTCGTCCGAGGAGGGGAGGGTGGGTACCCCGGCGGCATCGGCCGCCGCCTTGGCCGCCAACTTGTCACCCATGGAGCGGACCACATCGGCCGGAGGACCGACCCATACGAGTCCGGCAGCCTCGACGGCCTCGACGAAGTCGGCGTTCTCGGCGAGGAAGCCGTAGCCCGGGTGGATCGCGTCGGCGCCGGTGGCGAGGGCGGCGGCGATGATCGCCGCCCCGTCGAGGTAGCCGTCGGGCAGGCGGACGGCGTCGTCCGCCTCGGCCACGAACGGGGCGTCGGCGTCGGCGTCGACGAACACGGCGACGCAGCGCAAGCCCATGCCCCGGGCGGTGCGGAACACCCGTCGGACGATCTCGCCCCGGTTGGCGACGAGCACCGAAGCGAGGTTCACAGGCGGAACACCCCGTAGTCGGTGGTGCCCTCGATGGCCCGGTTACGGACGACGGACAGGCACAGGCCCAGCACCGTGCGGGTGTCGCGCGGGTCGATGATGCCGTCGTCGCTGATCGCACCCGAGGCGACCAGGGCCAGGGAGTCGGCTTCCTGTCTTTCCTCGACCATGCGGACGATCTCGGCGTCGGCTTCCTCGTCGAACTCGAGCCCCTTGCGGGCGGCCTGGCCGCGGCGCACCAGCGACATCACGCCGGCGATCTGCTTCGGTCCCATCACGGCGACCTTGGCGGTCGGCCACAGGAAGGTGAAGCGGTTGCCGTAGGCCCGGCCGGACATGCCGTAGGTGCCGGCGCCGTACGAGGACCCGATGATCACGGTCAGGTGCGGTACCGTCGAGTTGGTGACGGCGTTGATCATCTGGGAGCCCTTCTTGATGATCCCCTCTGATTCGAAGTCGCGGCCGACGACGAAGCCGGTGATGTTCTGGAGGAACAGCAGCGGAATGTCGCGCTGGTTGCAGAGCTGGATGAAGTGGGCGCCCTTCTCTGCCGACTCCGGGTAGATGACGCCGTTGTTGCCGAGGATGCCGACGGGGTAGCCGTGGATCGACGCCCAGCCACAGACCATCGACGAGCCGTAGCGGGGCTTGAACTCCTCGAACCGGGAGCCGTCCACGGTGCGTGCGATGACGTCGCGGACGTCGACGGGCTGGCGCAGGTCGCGGCTGACGAGGCCGAGCAGTTCCTCGGGGTCGTGGACCGGCGGTTCGGGGGTGAAGCTGGGCGGCGGCCCCTCGTGGCTCCAGTCGAGGTGCGAGACGACTTCGCGGCACATGCGCAGGGCATCCATCTCATCCTCGGCCAGGTAGTCGGCCAGCCCGGACTCCTCGGCGTGCTTCTGGCCGCCACCGAGGGTCTCGGCGTCCGAGTCCTCGCCGGTGGCCATCTTCACGAGGGGTGGGCCGGCGAGGAACACCATCGACTGGTCCCTGATGAAGATGTTGTAGTCGGACATGCCGGGTTGGTAGGCGCCGCCGGCCGTGGACGAGCCGAACACGACGCACACGGTGGGGATGCGCATCTTGGAGAGTTCGATCATCTCGTAGAAGAAGCGGCCGGACTCGGCGAAGTGGTCGACCTTGGCCCGCTTGCTGCGACCCTTGCTGTCCCGGTCGCCGTCGCTGGTGGAGACCCGCAGGTCGGCGCCTGCGGATTCCACGAAGCTGAGGTAGGGGATGCGGTTCTGGCGGGCGATCTCGATGGCCCGCATCCACTTCTTGGCGGCGTAGGGGGTGAGGGCGCCGCCGAGCACCGTGGGGTCGTTGGCGAGGATCACGCACTCGGTGCCGGCGACCACGCCGATGCCGGCGAGCATCCCGCCGCCGACGGCGTAGTCGGTGCCGTAGCCGGCGAGGGGGCTGATCTCGAGGAACGGGCTGTCCGGGTCGAGCACGTTGGCGATGCGCTCGCGCACCGGCAACTTGCCCCGGGAGCGCAGTCGGGCCGTGGCCTCGGGCCCGCCGCCGGCCTCTGCCTCGTCGAGCAGTTCGTCGATGACGGCCAGCTGTTCGAGCAGGTCGGCCCGGTTCTTCAGGAACGCCTCGCTGGTCGGGTCGACGGACGAGGGCAGGACGGAGGCGAGGGAGGTGCGTTGCACCCCTAGATCATAGACACGGTAATCCTGTACCAGTCAAATTACCGACCGGTGGGAGAGGCGATGAGGCGAGGGGTCAGCTGATCGGGTTGAACTGGGTCGGGGTCGCCGGACGGTCGTCGAGCACCACCTGGGTCTTGAATATCTTGTCGGACACCCGCTGTTTGTGGTCGTCCCACAGGGGCCACAGGTAGTCGATGATCACGTACACGCCAGCTGTAGCGGAGGCGATGAGCCACGGCACGATGATCCGGCCTACACCGATGCTGCCACCGGGTGCCTCGCCGGTGTCGATCCTGGTGAGGCGGGTGCCGGCGGCCCGCTTGCCGGGCGTGGTGCCGGTGACGCCCTGGCGGTGGCCGAACAGCCAGATCGCCCAGACGGTTACGACCAGTCCACCGACACTGCCGAGGATCATCATCATGCCTGCCGCAGTCGTGGTCGGCTCGCCCTTGTCGCTCGCATTCCCGGCGGAAACAGCACCAATGAAGAACACGACGGTCGGCACGCCTTCGACGACCGCCACGATGAGGAAGTCGATGATCGCACCCAGGGCGCGCTTGCCGTAACCGGCGGGCTTCTGGTCCACGGCTGCTTCCTCGTTCGACGAGTCCTCAAAGGCAGACATGGTCGATTTCATAGCATCAACTGGGTCCAACCCTAGAATCCTTTGGACCTTCTTTCGCTCGCCAGCGCTGATCCAGCGCCAGAAGCGCTTGCCGTAACCGGCCGGCTTCTGGTCCGCGGCTGCTGCTGCCTCGTTCGACGAGTCCTCAAAGTCCGGCAAGGGTGACCTCTTTCGGTAATGGGTTCCATCCCGAGTATGTCATGCACAACCGATTGCCTGCCTTCACAGTCCGGACCGACGCCCTGGCCGGCGACGCTTCCTACACTGCAGGGATGGGAGAGCGCGAGTGGGGGTTCCGGACCCGGGCACTGCATGCCGGCGCACGACCGGACCCGACGACCGGTGCCCGGGCCGTGCCGATCTACCAGTCCACGAGCTTCGTGTTCGAGGACACCGCCGACGCCGCCGACCTGTTCGCCCTCCAGAAGTACGGCACCATCTACACGCGCATCTCGAACCCCACCACGGCGGCGTTCGAGGAGCGCATGGCGAGCCTCGAGGGCGGCATCGGCGCCGTGGCCACCTCGAGCGGACAGGCCGCCGAGTTCCTGACTGCCGCAGCGCTAGCGGCCTCCGGCGACAACTTCGTCACGTCGTCGTCCCTCTACGGCGGCACGCACACGATGTTCGACGTCACGCTCGGAAGGTTCGGCATCGACGCCCGCTTCGTCGACGGCGACGACCCGGAGTCCTTCGCTGCGGCGATCGACGATCGCACCCGCTTCCTCTACACCGAGGTCATCGGCAACCCGTCGGGCGCCGTCGCCGACCTGGCCGCCCTCGGCGACGTGGCCGCCGCCCACGACCTCCCGCTCGTCGTCGACGGCACCTTCGCCACGCCCTACCTGTGCCGGCCGATGGAGCACGGTGCCGACATCGTCGTGCACTCGGCCACCAAGTTCATCGGCGGCCACGGCACCTCCATCGGCGGGGTGGTCGTGGAGTCGGGGCGCTTCGACTGGGGTTCGGGCCGGTTCCCGCAGATGACCGAGCCCACCCCCGCCTACAACGGCCTGCGCTTCTGGGAGAACTTCGGCGAGTTCGCCTTCTGCACGAGGCTGCGGGCAGAGCAGTTGCGGGACGTGGGTGCCTCGCTGTCGCCGTTCAACGCCTTCCTCCTGCTCCAGGGACTCGAGACCCTGCCGCAGCGCATGGACGAGCACGTCGCCAACGCCCAACGGGTGGCCCAGTTCCTCGACGGCCACGCCGGCGTCGACTGGGTGGCATACGCCGGCCTGCCCGACTCGCCGTACCACGACCTGGCGCAGCGCTATATGCCGAAGGGCCCGGGGGCGATCTTCACCTTCGGCGTGGCCGGCGGCCGGGAGGCGGGGGCCGCCTTCATCGAGTCGCTCGAGCTCGTCAGCCACCTCGCCAACGTTGGCGACGCCCGCACGCTCGTCATCCATCCCGGCTCGACCACCCACCAGCAACTCTCCGACGAGGACCTCGAGGCCGGGGGCGTCACCCCCGAGATGGTCCGCCTGTCGGTCGGGCTCGAGGACGTCGATGACATCCTGTGGGACCTCGACCAGGCACTCGGGGCGGCACGGCAGTGAGCGAGCACACGCCCGTCGACGGCTGGAGCGAGCCGACCGCTGCCGAGCGGCTCGACATCCTCCACTCGGTGCGCACCGTCGCCATGGTCGGCGTGTCGCCCAACCCGGCACGGCCCTCCAACTTCGTGGCGACCTACCTCGTCAGTTCGTCGACCGACTACGAGGTGTACTTCGTCAACCCGACCGCCGACGAGATCCTCGGGCGCCCGTGCGTGCCGTCGCTGGCGGACCTGTCGGTGGTGCCGGACCTCGTCGACGTGTTCCGACGGCTCGACGACGTGCCCGGTGTGGCCGAGGAGTCGGTCGCCGTCGGGGCGAAGGCCTTCTGGACCCAGTTCGGGCTCTGGAGCCCCGAGGCCGCCCGCATCGCACTCGACGGCGGGATGGACCTGGTGATGGACCGCTGCCTCAAGGTCGAACACGCCCGGTTCGCCGGCGGGCTTCACCTGGCCGGCTTCGACACCGGCGTCATCGACTCCCGCCGCAAGGGCTGAAGCGTCCGTTCAGCGTGCCTCGAGCACCACCAGCGGAATGTCGCGTTCGGTCTTGGCCTGGTAGTTCGCATAGTCGGGCCAGACGGCGACAGCGATCGGCCAGAGGCCGGCCTTCTCCTCCGGTGAGGCCGTGCGGGCCACGAGTTCGTGCACCACGCCCCTGTCCTGGAGCGTGACCTCGGGGTCGGCCAGGAGGTTCAGGTACCAGACGGGATGCTGGGGTGCGCCGCCCAGCGAGGCGACGACCAGGTAGTTATCGCCGTCGTGGACCCGGATCAACGGCGTGCGGCGCACCTTGCCGGTCCGACGGCCGGTCGTGGTGAGGATGACGCAGGGGGCGCCCTCCATCTCGTAGCCGTCCGCACCGTCGGAGGCTAGATAGCGCTCTACGTGGTCGGCAACGAACTCCCAGGGACTCGGTTCGTACTCGGATTCGGTCATGGACGGAGCGTACGACGCGGGCTCAGGCCCTGACGACGCGGCTGCGGACGACCTTGTCGTGCCAGGTCTGCCCGTTGTCGTCCCAGAGCATCCAGAAGTAGCCCAGGAAGACCGGCGCAGCGGAGACGAACCGCAACAAGAGCCGCGCGATGGCCCGACCCATCCCGATGGTCCCGCCCGTGTCCGTACGGACGACCCGGAGGCCGGCGATCCGCTTGCCCGGGGTGCCACCCCGGCGGCCCTCGAGGTGGCCGAAGTAGAAGAACACGACGAACAGGAGGAGAGCCTGCAGAAACGACCCGTGGATGCCCTCCGAGTCTCTGGTCAGGACGTCGCAGGCGTAAGTCGTGCCGTCGAGCTTCTCGCAGGTCCCGGACTCCTTCGGAAGGACTTTCATCACGAACGACAACAGTGAACCACTCGGGATGCCGACTATGAGCAGGTCGAGGACGAAGGCGCCGAGGCGACGCCCGAACCCGGCATGGATGAGGTCATCGGCGGGTGCGGCGGGTGCGGCGGGTGCGGCGGGTGCGGCGGGTCGGGGAGGCGTCGCCGGAAGGTCGTACGGGGTGGGGCGCTCGCGTTCCCGTCGACGCCGCCGCTTGGAACGTGGCACGGGTCCCCTGCCCTCGATGGGGCCACCGGTCTGTGCATAAGGATCGAAGTCGGTCATGGCACGAGGACGGCGTGGATGGGCGGGGGAGCGGCACCCTCACCGGCCATGGTGGCCAGCAGGTCGGCGGCACCCTCGAGCGGCTCGACCCGTCTGGCAACCGAGCGGAAGGGGTAGCGGTCCGTGGCGAGCAGGTCCAGGGCCGCCAGATATGTGGGTGCGTCCACACCGAGGGCACCCAGAAGATGGAGTTCCTTGTACACGATGTGGTCCGGGTCGAAGCCGGGCGTCTCCGTGCTGTTGCGGGTGCCGGCCAGCACGATGCGGGCCTCGGGGGCCGACAGTCGGACGGCCTGTCCGAGGGCCTCGGGCGCGTTGGCGGTCACGTCTACCACGACATCCGCCCCGGGACCACCGGTCGCAGCACGCAGTGCGACGGCGGGGTCCTCCTCGTCGACGTCGACCGTGAGGTCGGCGCCGAAGGCGGTGGCCGCCTCGAGGCGTGGCCGGTCGTTGGGTCCCTTGCCGGTGACCACCACGAAGTCGGCACCCGCCTCCCTCGCTGCCGCCGCAGCGGCCAGTCCCCGGATCCCGGGGCCCAGGACGGCGACGACGTCGCCGGGGCCGGTGCCCGGCAACTCGGCCCCCCAGCGGATCCCGGCACCCACCGGGTTGAAGAGCGTCGCGTCGACCGGGTCGAGGCCGTCGGGTATCGGCAGCACCATCGAGTCGGGACCCAAGACGTGGTGTACCGCCCAGCCGCCGGAGAGTTCGGGACCGACGTCGAGGGGGGAGAGTCCGTAGGCGGTGCGCAGGCCGTTGGTGGTGCAGCGCCGGTAGGCGCCGGAAAGGCAGGGATCGCATCTGCGGCACGACTGGAAGCACTCGACGGCCACCCGGTCACCGACCGACACGCCCCAGGCCTCGGCAGCGGCTTCACCCACCTCAAGCAGCGTGCCGACCGTCTCGTGGCCCGGGACCAGCGGGGTCGGCAGCGGGAGGGCGCCGGTGAAGAGTTCGTGGTCGGTGCCGCAGAGCCCGCACGCCTCGACCTCGAGGAGCGCCGTGTCAGGAGAGGGTGCCGGGACGCTGATGTCGCGCAACTCGAGCATCCTTGGCGCGCACAGCACCAGCGCCCGTGACGTCGCCGGTCGTTCGGTCATGCTCACCCTCCTTCGGCTGCCTAGCGTA
>ERZ651768.1925-NODE-1925-length-14876-cov-4.670248_pt1 | contig 14876 bp, 10 predicted proteins | sample MGYA00514754_ERZ651768 | MGnify/ENA metagenome assembly ERZ651768
TCGATCAATTCCGAGCGGACTACGTCGAAACGTACGGTGGTCAATGGTCCGGTGGATTACGCCGACTTATCGACAACGGGGCATGGTTTACTGAGGCCGCATACCCCTATCTCAACACCGTAACGTGTGCAGGTCATGCGACAATCGCCACCGGGGCGTATCCGTCGACCCACGGCATGATCAGTAATTCATGGTGGGACCGAGCATTGAGCCAGTCGGTCCGCTGCACCTTCGATCCTGACGTGGAGGTAGTGAGTTACGGGATTCCTCACGAGCCTGGCGAAAGCCCGAATCGTCTCCGGGTCCCAACGCTGTCAGATGAGCTACGACTACAACTTGATTCGGATGCGCGGGTGGTGACTTTTTCACTGAAAGAGCGATCCGCCATCATGCTCGGAGGCCACTTGGCAGACGTGGTGACATGGTTCGGACGCAACAATGCTTGGGTCACTTCATCTGTTTACACCAAACGACCGATCCCTTTTCTGGCTGATTTCATACAAGCATCTCCAATTGAGGTGCTGCATGGGACACGGTGGAGTCGAACGCTTGCGGCCACCAACTACCTGTACGAGGATGATATCGAGGGCGAGCGACCACCAGCAAATTGGGAAGGAACTTTTCCACATTTGCTTGAGGGCGAGCAGGGTCTGCCTGATGAGCAATTCTATGAACGCTGGCGGACTAGTCCTTACTCGGATGAAGCACTTGGGCAAATGGCTGTGGCTGCTCTTGAACAGCTGCAATTGGGACAGCGCGCCTCGACTGATTACCTCGCGATTGGATTTTCGGCGCTCGATCATGTCGGTCATCGTTTCGGACCCAAGAGCCATGAAGTACAAGATGTGCTGATTAGACTTGATGCCACGCTTGGCAGGCTACTCGACGAACTTGACCGATGGGTGGGTCAAGACCGGTACGTGGTTGGACTGTCTGCGGATCATGGGGTCTCACCGATTCCAGAACAGATGATTGCGTTAGGTTTCGATGCGGGGCGGCTTCGGTTTCGACTCGTCCGTGAGCATCTTGAAAGCGTGCTTGAACAGTTGCTTGGTCCAGGGCCACACGTGGCTGGCATGGCGGCCAACAGCGTTTACCTTGTGCCAACCGCGCAGCGTCAATTGGCCCAGAATCCTCAACTGCGTGTTGGCGTCCTGGAGGGGTTTAAAGAAATTCCAGGAATCCAAAAAGTATTTTTCGCTGACACACTGGCTGAGCGACGGTTGTCTGAAGATCACCTTGAACGCGCGGCAGCCTTAAGCTATTACCCGGGTCGAACTGGCGATCTAGTGTATGTGCTAAAACCCTACTGGATGAGTGGCGCTGCAGCGTCGCACGGGACTGCAAATTTCTACGATCGCCGTGTGCCCGTCGTTTTGTTTGGGGCGAATATCAAGGCCGGTCGGTATGCTTCAGTGGCGTCACCGGCAGACATTGCACCCACCATGGCCCATTTGGTCGGTGTCACGTTGGCACAAGTTGATGGTCGAGTGCTTGCGGAGGCCCTTCAATGAATATTTATGCAGTAATTATTTTGGCTGCGCTCCTTGGGGAATACGTGCTCTCGACGACAGCGAGTTTGCTGAACGTACGCGCGATGTCTCCTACGGTTCCTGACGAATTTGCAGGGGTCTACGATGCCGAGCGGTACGCCAAGTCGCAAGAATACACTCGTGTTGGAACCCAATTTAGCTTGATCCACAACACCTTTCGTTTGGCCACGTTACTTTTATTTTGGCAGTTCGGCGGCTTTGGCTGGTTTGACGTGTTAGTTCGTAGTCTCGGGGTTGGTCCGGTAGCAACGGGACTGATATATCTCGGCGGTTTGTCACTGGTTTCGTACGTAATCGGGATGCCCTTCAATCTTTATTCCACGTTTAACATTGAGGAACGTTTCGGTTTTAACCGAACGACGGTAAGAACGTTTGTGGCTGATCAATTGAAACAATTGATTCTTCAAGTGGTGATCGGGGGCGCACTCGTGGGAGCAGTCCTCTTTTTCTTTGACTGGGTGGGCTCGTGGGCTTGGCTCTGGTGTTGGTTAACCGTTGTCATTTTTATGGTGCTGATGCAGTTTGTCGCGCCCACCTGGATAATGCCCTTGTTTAATAAGTTTACACCGCTTGAGCTTGGCGAATTGCGTGAGACGATCATGGCTTATGCGCGCACGGTCAAGTTTCCCCTCGAAGGGCTTTTCGTAATTGACGGGTCAAAGCGATCGACAAAAGCCAATGCATTTTTTACAGGTTTTGGCAAGCGCAAGCGGATTGCTCTGTACGACACACTGATTGAACAGCAGACAACAGAAGAAGTGGTCGCGATTGTGGCACACGAAGTCGGCCACTATAAACGCAAACATGTGTTGGAGCGGATGGCGTTGAGCATCGTCCACACGGGACTTATGTTCTGGTTGTTATCGTTTTTTCTTGAACAACCTGCGCTGCTGGAAGCGTTCGACGTCCACGAGCCGTCGGTTTATGCAGCGCTTCTATTTTTTGGATTATTATTCACGCCAGTAGAACTTGCGCTCTCGGTTCTCGTGCTCGCCCGATCGAGGAAAAACGAATTTGAGGCGGATGCATTTGCTGTGACGACGACGGCTGGATGTGAGCCGCTTGTAAATGCACTAAAGCAGCTCAGCGTTCAGAATCTTGCAAACCTGACTCCGCATCCGCTTACGGTCATTCTGGGCCACTCGCATCCACCACTGCTCCGTCGAATTGAAATGTTACGAGCTGAAGCGGCACAACTGTAGTCGAGCGTGAAGCCGCAGTAAAAGGGGAGTGTCATGTTGACGAAATATGTGCTGAACCGCCGAGGTGTCTTCTGGCTGACATGGCTGGTGATGGCATGCGGTGCGGCACATGGCTGCTCAACGCCTTCCCAGGAGATAAGCGTTGATTCGCTGATGTCACACATCCAGCAACTGTCGTCGGATGAGTTTGAGGGGCGCTCTCCTGGAACTGAAGGTGGAGTAAAAACTGTTACCTATCTTACTGACCAGTTCCGTTCGCTTGGGCTGGAGCCTGGTAATCCTGATGGCACTTATGTTCAACCCGTTCCCCTTGTGGGAATCACGCCTCGGGTTGGAGAGAAGCTTCAGGTGCAACCTCAGAATGGCAAAATTGTTTTCCTTGAACCCGGCGCTGACTACGTAGCGTTTACGAAGCGGGTCATTGATCGTGTAGAGATGGACGGAGAAATTGTTTTCGTTGGGTACGGCGCAGTTGCGCCGGAGTACGACTGGAATGATTTTAAGGATGTGGATGTGACGGGTAAGGTGTTGCTCATGCTCGTGAACGATCCGCCGGCCGCCGGCCTCTTTGGGGATGAGGCGATGACCTATTATGGACGCTGGACCTATAAATTCGAGATGGCCGCACTGCGTGGTGCCGCGGGTGTGTTTGTCATTCACGAAACCGGTCCCGCGGGTTATCCATGGGAGGTAATTGGCAGCGCACCGTATGGAGAACAATTTGATTTGGTAGTCGAGGATCGTAATAGGGGTCGCGTTGCTGTGGAGGGATGGATACAAAACACTACGGCCGACTCGATTTTTCGGATGGCCGGTCTCGACTTTGAAACGTACAAGAAGGCGGCTGCGGAACGCGACTTCAATCCGGTACCACTCGGGATTACAGCACGGCTGACGATAAACAATACACTCCGTACCGTAGATTCAAACAATGTGGTAGCCATGATTAAAGGAGTAGAGGCCCCTGACGAGGTGGTGATTTACGTGGCTCATTGGGATCATCTGGGACGTGATGATACTCGAGAGGGCGACCAAATTTTTAACGGTGCATTTGACAATGCCAGCGGGACTGCAGGCTTGCTTGAGCTTGGTAGCGCGTTTGCTGGGGTGGCCGATCAGCTTCGGCGCAGTGTGGTGTTACTTGCTGTGACCGCGGAGGAACAGGGACTACTAGGTTCACGGTTCTATACCAAGCAGCCCCTCTACCCATTAGCGAAAACGGTCGCAGTCATTAACATGGATGGACTAAATCCATTTGGCATCACTCGTGACCTGACTGTGATTGGCATGGGACAGTCCACACTCGACGACTTGGCGCACCGGATTGCTGAAACACGAGGTCGGATTTTACGATCAGACTCTGAACCGGAAAAGGGTTTCTACTATCGTTCGGATCATTTCGAATTTGCCAAGGTCGGTGTTCCCGCATTTGACCCGCATCGAGGTGTCGAGGTTATGGGAAGGTCCGAGCAATGGGGTATTGAAATGCGGGATCGCTACACCAATGAGGATTATCACAAAGTATCAGACGAGGTGAAACCCTACTGGGATCTCGCAGGTGCGGTTAAGGATTTGGAGTTTTTTTATGAGATGGGATACTCATTAGCGACGGGTGATTCTTGGCCGGAGTGGAGTGAATCGAGCGAGTTTCGTGGGATTCGAGAGCCGGTTAGGAACTAAGGGTGAAATCCCCGCGCATTTCTTTTTGAAAAACAAGAATCCAAGGTCGTGCAAGCCGCAGTTCAATCAGCACTGTGGCCAACCCGCATCACCAGGAGAGTCGAGCGCCTGCGGGTCGTCATCTGTCAGGGTTATCGACGAGGGCGACGGGATCGGCGAGGACGCCAGTCTTGCGGACGACGTTCCCGGTTGCGATCCATAAACTCTCTTCTGTCAGGCCTCCATCGGTCCATGCGAGGTCCACGCCTCGCTTGAAGTTTTCCAGCCTTATCCTGTTGGGCCGGTGTCAGTAATGCGAAGATTTCACTGCGAAGCTTCGCAACTTCAAGCACGGACAGGGTGACGGTCTCTGCCAGCTGATTGCTGTGGTCTTTGATGTTCTCAATCACCGATTCGTCAATTGCCGTTCCTGTCGTGGCTTCCCGGAGTGCTCGACGAATTGGCACAGATTGTCGTCGGAGTTTCTGCAACTCAGCTCGATGCGTCTGAATAACTGTGCGAATCGATTCGCGCTGCGCAGGAGTTAAATCCAGTTGTCGGAGGCCAAGAATGCTTGCGCGACCACTTAGTCCACGATGGTCAAATCTTGGTCTTGGCTGAGAGCTCGCATCAACTATCCTGAAGGTGCCGTATCCCACCGTGCACATAATTGTGCAAGTGACCACCCATCGAGCGAACCTGGAGGTCTTATACCTTACTTGTAACATTGGCCTTCTCCCTGATGGTATTCCAAGACAACTGATTCGTCCTTATCAAGTGTTTAGACGATCAGAAACCTATGTTAGTTTGCTATTTCTTCAAGCCACCGGTCGATCGTTTTCCTACAGTGCCATGCATTTTACAATCCAATTATGTGACGATGCTTTAAGAGGCTCCGTTTACCTACCATGGGTCTTCATAGTCAAGGCGCGGGCACCCAGTCTAGGACCAGTCTAATTTCACGAGGTGGCTTGGTAGGGCGCAGCATGACGAAGTGCTGCCCATCAGTAGTCACGTCATAGTTGGGTAAGTTCCCCCCCGGATCTCGGTTAAATCCCCTTTCAAACAATTGGTGTGGGGTTTCCACGACGAGTTCTGGAGTGAAGTCGATCCTGACGACGTGCATCTGATCGCCACGGCGGAAGAACAATTCAGTTCCATTTGATGACCAGACCGGCTCATGACTTCGTTCCAGTGACACTGTCCAACGGTCGCCGGTCGCCGGATAGGGTTGCAAGTAGATTTGATCGACACCAGTTGCATCAGACACGTAGGCAATCCAGTGTCCGTCGGGCGACAGGGCAGGTGATCGTTCGTTAAACGGTGTTCTCGTAATCTCTGAAACTAGACCGTCTGGAGAAAGCACTCCGATGTCACGACCGCTATGGGGGTGGATAGTGTAGAACGCAAGTGAGTGTTCGTCACGGCTTTGGGAAACCGGATTTTGCGGATCGCTGCTTGCGAGCAAGCGTGTTACCTCACCCGTGACTAGCGCTTTGGAAAAAATATTTTGTGGTCCAAGTCTGTTGGAGGCGAATATTAAAGATTGTCCATCACTGGCCCAGACGGGGGATCGGTTGTCGCTGCCCCTTTCAGTCAGCTGTATCCACTGTTCTCGATCCTTGCCTTGTATCCAAGTTTCACGACCTAACACGTCAGCTTGGCGAACAATCGCCAGTCGTCCATCGTGTGGTGACAAGCGTGGAGTTGAATAGTGGCCAGGGTCGGGCGGAAACGCCATTTCGGTAATCTTGCCACTTCGATCTACCCAGACTGGCTCGTTCTCTAAGACTGACGGTGCTGGCAGCGAAACTAGCGTACCAGTGGTGGAAAGGTCGAAGTAAGCCTTTCCTAGTCGACCGAAACTAGTCGTTGAAGTCAGCACACGTTCATCAACAGGACGTGGTGACCCCTGACCAGTCGATTTTTCCGGATCAAACTCAAAACTGAGCAACTCGTCATCAAATGCGTAGACGAGATGTCCGGATGGTAAGTATCGCGCACCTCCGGTCGCAGGCGCTAGGAGTGTCCATTGTTGCGATTCCTGACTGAGCACGGCTAGGCGGGCGTCGTGGTCTTTTCTGGTGATCGTGAACACTACACCTGCACCATTCGGCAGGATATGAGGCCAGCCGTGCTCAAGTTCACCGGCTTGGGTGCTGGGCTCGGTTAAGACTTCTGGGACGCCTCCACTGGCGGTGACGCGCCGTAAACCACGACCTCCAACCGGTGCGAAAATAATTACATTGTTGCGACCCCAACTTGCGCCGGCGCTGCCCAATGGTGCCTCACAGATAGTTTCTGGCGTGCCACCCGTAAGCAGAGAGACTTTCTTTAAGGTATCGTCGGCGAAGAATCCCACCCATAAACCATCTGGAGAGAAAAACGGATTTGCTGCTCCCTCGGTTCCTGGGAGTGGTGTCGCAACGAATTGATCGATCGGTCGATAGAACAACTGGGTCAGGGTCCCTGCGTATGCCACGTAGACTAGGTTCGTTCCGTCTGCAGAAATGGCTACATCTAGGAGTTCATGCGTTGCTGGGATATTTATGACGACGCGTGACGGGAGTTGAAGATCAGGGGCTGGACGGAGGGCAACCCAAGCCCACACAATAACTGCGCCGATCAAAACACTAGAGACATTCCATACGTATGGTCGCACGCCTTAATTTTCAACCCGATCATGGTGAGACGCCAGTGAAAAATTTCAGCGGCTTTGGGTGCCAACTGAGGACCGCTCGCTTCACTTCAGCATGGCCTCGCTTTTGCAGAGATCTTCTTGGAAAAGGAACTCGAAGATAGACGGCGTGAAAGGTTGATTATTCTAATAACGTCGTTTTTGCTGGCGCAGAATATCGAACTGTGCGGTGTCGGCAATAGCCATCACCGCCATAATGCCCGCTTGCACTGGGTCGCTTACAACTAAGTCCGCGACGTCGGGTACACTGCCAGCCATATTCAACGAGACAACCTTAACGTTTTGCTCACGGATTTCCTTGACGGCCTCGGCAATTTCGCCTCCCATAATTGCGCCAGCCAGCACAATCAGGTGCACGCGAGGCAGACGCACGACAGCCCTAACCGCGGCGCTCAATTCCTTCTCTCCAATTAGCGGAATCGTATCAACCGATATCCGTTCACCACGGATATTGTGCCGATCAGCTTCCGAGATAGCGCCGACAGCGACTTGGCCAACTTGAGCGCCGGCACCCATGATGATGATGCGCTTTCCGTAAATTGACGTCGACGACGAGGTCATCTCAACTGAGCTCACGACGGATAGGGATTCAAGAGATTTCTTAATGGTTGCCGGAAGACTGTCGGTGGTAAATTCTACGGATAATTGACGTAATTCATCCGAATGGGGCACGACCTCCAGCGAGGTAACATTGACGTTCTCTTTTGCGAAAACCTCGGTCACTTGGTTCAGTGCGCCAGGCTGGTCCGCTACGGTGATGAGGACTGCGTGTTCAACCGACATGGAAATTCGTGTCTCTCACAAGATAGTTAGTGTTTCCCTATCACCCAATCATAATGTATACCAGCCTGATCAATGACCTCCGGTAAGTCGGCGGCTAGCAGATAACGCTTGTTTACCAGATCGAGTGCGGCCTGAGTAATTCGTCCAGCATAATCGTGCTTGTTTCGGTAGCGCTCTTCAATTGATAGACGTGGATCTCCAGAATCCTCGCGTTCTGCTTTCGTACGTGCAAACACAAAGTAAGAGCCAATTTCACTCGACAGACGATCTGCAGCGCCAATACTCTCGTGCCGGTAATTCCATCCAGTTTGAGTGGCCAGCGGTACCACTAGTTCGGGCATCCGGATACCGGCACGATCATTCCCATCAGTGTCGACGGCCGGCACAAGTTGGATGAATGGTGCGCCAATTCTGGGTGGCTCATGTGCGACGATGCCTCGATGCCAGTTGGGACCGAAATCGAGACGGAGTGCTGTTAGCGGTTCCTTCGGCAGACTGACATTTGGTAGATCGGGCCAACCCGTGGCCGCAGGTGACACGAGAGTCCCAGCATCAATGCGAGGGTAGAGACTCGGTGGCGGCTCGTGTTCTTCAACGATCCACGCATCAAGTGCTTTGAACAAAGCGCGTATCACAGGTGTGTAGGCCAAAATATTCATTGGTGCTTGACCGAGAAATACTTCATTCGAGTTCGGTTGAGGTGGGAAGCGTCCAAGGATGTGTGGTGCTGATGCAAGAAAGTATATTCGGCTTGTGGTCGCCGGATCGATATCGCGTGAGCCTGTCACGTCTGTATGAGTGAGCGATCCGGCGCGGTTGAAGTACTCCGAGTTCGTTAACACGTGAAACACTTTCGGCGTGGTGCCAGTTGCCTCGGCTTGGCGCAGTAGGCCGTCACTTTGACCTGTTACAGGGTCAGTAGTCGTCACGTCAGTAAAAGGAAACATGTCGACTGGGTAAAGAAAATTGAAGTGCTGCAATGCATCCCGAGAGGCTTGCCCAAATCGATGGTTAAATGAACCTCGACCTGCACCGCCGACCTGATCGAATACGCCGTCAAAAACTTGATGACCATCCTCGTTTTCATTGAAACCTTGATACAAGAAATGTCTCAAAAATCGGCCGCTCTGTGACACCCCCCAGGCAAGTGCGTAGTTAATACCGGGTAATGGGTTTGTTTCACTCGTGTCGTACTTGAAGAAACTCACAATATCCCGTGTGCCGGCAAGACCAGTGCCTACAACGCGTGGATTTTGACTGAGATAGACCACATCATAAATTCGACCTGGCTCAAACCCTCCATCGAGTGCGACAACACCCGGTTCGTTAAATCGCCAACGGTCACGCGGTATGATCTCGGGCGGGTCGGTCGAGAGGTTTCGAACGGTCATTACATGCTCATCACTTTCGGGATCGATCACGGAATAAGCTTGATGACCTCGGTCTGCGAGGAGGGCCGTCTCGGCCCGGGGACCGACGAAGTTACCACGGACCAAGCCCGTAATGGTCTCGTCACCATCGGTTGCAATTGGCATTGTCATTCGCATCCGTCCTTCAGGTACGTCCCATTGCCAACCCATCCAGAGTAACGAGAATCCTTGACGCATCAGTGAACCATCACCAAACTCCTCCACCGTCATTGGATCTGAGGAGCGCGGAGCTTTCTGAAACGTACGCAGGATTCGCTTACTACCTCGATTGCCCACTTCGTAAAATAGCCGGCCGTTACCACGAGTCGGATCGACTGGTTTAAGGAGGTAGAACTCTGCACTAAACTCGACGTCCCCATCAACATTTCTTGGTGCGAAAGGCAAGTCGACGATCGTCTGATTCTGTGGTTGATCAGGATCTAAACTGAATTCAGCTATACCGATGAGCTTTTCGTAGGGACCAGCTAAGCCAAACACTTTACCGTTCGCGACGATTTCACGACGTTCAATACGTAAGCGGACTAGGCGGGCTTCCACCATACTGGTTGCGACAATTAACCAGAGGACTGTTATAGCAAGGGTCACTCGCATAATGCGCTTCCTGGTGTTGGGGCCATCCATTATTTCCACTGGAATACTATATCTCGCAGGGCGAATTTCGTATGTGATTCTTAGGTATGTCGGTGTTAAGGAACTCTGCAGTAAACTGTGCTTAGCGAGCGATTACACCTAGAAGGGAAAAGTTGCCATGAAGACAAAACGTTTTATTGCCAGTTGTTTTCTTACGGTTGTCTCCTGTTTATTGGTGCAGGGTGTCGTGTGGGCCCAGTCACAGCCCTACTATCCGCCGGCAGGTTCGTGGGAACGGAAGACTCCTGGGGCGGTTGGTATGGATGCGGCACTACTTGCTAAGGCCGTTGAATTTGCTTTGACTCAGGAAACAAGCAAGCCAATGGATTTTTCCGATCAGGAGCGAATTTTCGGTGAACCGCTTGGTCCGCTACCGAAACGACGCGCCCACACCAACGGCCTTGTCCTTCGCCACGGTTATATCGTGGCGGAATTTGGTGAGACGACAAAAGTTGATCCCACTTATAGCGCAGCCAAGAGTTATCTGTCGACGATTGCTGGGCTGGCGGTTGATCAGGGGCTGATTGATAACGTGCATGAACCGGTTGGTAAGTACATCAAGGATGGAGGTTACGATTCGACTCATAATGCACAAGTGACCTGGCACCACCATTTGCAGCAGACCACCGAGTGGGAGGGAACTTTATGGGATCGCCGGCATGATTTTATTGGAAGCGTTGAGTTTGGATCAGCGGAGCGCCAGCCTCGTGAGTTAGAGGCCCCCGGTAACTATTACGAGTACAACGACGTACGCATTAATCGCTTGGCCCTCTCTTTGTTACGACTTTTTGAAAAGCCGTTGCCTTTAGTGCTTCATGACGAAATTATGGAGCCAATTGGCGCCTCGGAGGCTTGGTCTTACCATGGTTACAGAAATTCAGACATTACTCTGGATGGACAAACTATGAAGTCGGTGACCGGTGGGACCCGTTGGGGTGGGGGGATTTGGATCAACTCGTTTGACCACGCACGCTTCGGATTACTTTTCTTGCGAAATGGAATGTGGAACGGCGAGCAACTGATTTCAACAGAGTGGATCGAGGCGGCGACGACTCGTGGTGACGTCGGTCCAGATTATGGCTACCTATGGTGGCTCAATACAGAGGGTAAAGCTTGGCCCGATGCGCCTCGTTCGGCCTATCGCGCCAGTGGACACGGTTCAAACACGGTTTGGATTGATCCAGAGCATGACCTGGTAGTGGTGTGGCGGTGGCATCAGGGCCGCGCCTCAAATGAATTTTATAAGCAGATTATCGAATCAATTACATCCAACACCACTGGTGGCACCCAGGCTGGTGGGGTGCAATGAAGACTGATTAATGTAGAAACACCCGAGCGGGGTGCGGAACACGCTCAGAGAGGGTCGGACTATGACGAAGACAGTCAAGGAAATTGCTGCGCACATCGGTGCTACTGTCGTCGGTGACGGGTCACTGGTTATTAGCGACGTGGCGTCACTTGAATCCGCCAGACACGAGACGCTCGCATTCGTCGAATCGAAGGATCGTGCTGAGATGGCTTTGACCTCAGCTGCTGGTTGTCTTATCGTGCCCACCAGTTTCACATCTGACCTCAAAACCCTGCTCCAAGTGGACCATCCAAAGCTGGCGTTTGCTGAAGCGATGAGATTCTTTCACCCGGATCACCGACCTACGGCCGGTGTGCACACCTCGGCTATTGTCGCCGCGGGCGTGACATTACCTGATGATGCGAGTGTTGGTGCGGGTGCGGTTATAGAACAAAAGGTATCAATTGGTTCAGGCACGGTCATTGGTGCCGGGGTATATGTGGGAGAGGGCTGTGTGATTGGTGCCGGATGCGTCATCCATCCAAACGTCACGGTGTATTCGGGTACGACACTTGGCGACAAAATCATTGTGCATGCTGGCAGTGTGCTTGGTAGTGATGGCTTTGGTTACGTTCAGAAAGATGGCATGCATCATAAATTTCCGCAGATCGGTCGACTGATAATCGAAGACGATGTAGAGATCGGTGCGAATGTCGTGATTGATCGTGCAGCCCTAGATGCAACAATCATCAAGCAGGGCACGAAAATCGACAACCTGACACAAATTGCGCACAACGTATTCATTGGCGAACATTGCGCATTATCGGCTCAGGTGGGTGTTGCAGGTAGCGCGCGCCTTGAGAATCATGTCACGCTTGCCGGTCAAGTGGGTGTGGCTGATCATGTAACTATCATGGAAGGGGCAATCGTCGGAGCGCAAGGCGGGGTACCGACCGGAAAACGAGTCCAACCAAAACAGATCGTCTGGGGTACTCCGGCTCGGCCATTGACGGAGTTTAAGACACAGTATGCGGCACTCTCGCGTCTACCGAAGTGGCGTACCGATCTTGCGAAACTCAAAGCTCGAGTCGTCGAACTTGAGGCGAAGCTCGATAAATTGTAAGCGGCACTTCACCATTTCCACCGTTTCCGCTAGTTGTTATCAATTAATTACAAACCACAGGAGAACAATGTTGATGTCTGAACAGAACCCCACATATCAGGATGCTGATCTCGTACTTCGAATTTATGACATGCGTCGTGAGGCTAAAATGCGCGCCTCACGCCATGCGATTAATTTTGGTTTCTGGCCAAAGAGTTACGAGGATTGCAAGGCTATCGGAGACCCTGGGCATGAGCAGAACGAAGCTTGGCGCCAGGTGACCTCGTACTGGGAGATGGTGTATGGCATGGCTAAACACGGTATTGTTCATGCTGATTATTGGGTTGAGAATAACGGCGAAGGGATTTTCGTGTTTGCCAAGATCGCACCGCACCTTGCAGAGATCAGAAAGAATGGATCGCCCACCGCATTCCAGCATGTGGAATGGGTGGCGACTCAGACGGAGGCCGGGAAGCGAATCTTTGAGTTTCTCAGTCGCCGTGTGAAAGCGCGGCTTGAGTCGCAGTAAAGAACGAGAATTCGACCGGTGAGGTTGGCGTGCATTCAACATTCTTTCAGAAGTATCTACTGCCGGGATTCATTTTCCAGTCACTTGTGATTGCCGGGGGCTATGGTACGGGTCGCGAACTAGTCGCGTTTTTCCTTGATCTTGGTCCTCTAACCGGTTTACTCGCGATGGGTGTCGCGACCGCAATTTGGAGTGCTGTTGCAGCCTCGAGTTTTGAACTCGCCAGACTGACACGAAGTTACGATTACCGAACGTTTTTCATCCACTTACTAGGCCGTGGGTGGTTCTTATACGAGATACTCTATTTTCTTACGGCTTTTTTGGTGCTTTCCGTGATTGCCGCCGCAGCCGGCGCAATCTTACGGGAAACGTTTGGCATACCGACACTGGTTGGTGTTATCGGGATGATGTCTGTTGTTGGGTTTCTCGCGCTCCGCGGGACTCCGGCGATCGAACGTTTCTTGGCGAGTTGGTCGTTCATGCTCTATGCCGTTTACGGCGCGTTCTTTGTTTCGGCTTGGGCTAGTTTTGGCGATGCCATCTCTAGTGGTCTCAGCAGTTCCGAGATCGAGGCCGGTTGGCTTGTGGGTGGTGTGAGTTACGCTGGTTATAACCTGCAGATGATCCCCGCTATTCTTTTTTGCATGCGGCATGTGAAGACGCGGACCGAAGCCTTGGGTGCCGGCGTGCTGACAGGACCGATTGCGATGGCGCCAGGCCTTCTGTTCTATCTTGCCATGGTAGGGCAGTATCCGGCCATTCTGTCCGCAACTGTGCCAACGACTGTTTTACTCGCACTGATCGGATCACGCACCTTTGAGATCGTGTTTCAAGTCGTACTGTTTGGTACGTTGATCGAAACAGGTATTGGACTCGTCCATGGGTTCAATGAACGGTTGGCGACGACCTATGCCGAGCGTGGTAGCGAGATGCCCACCCGTTTACGTCCGTTAATTGCAATCGCGATGGTGGCGGTCGGCGCAGTTTCGGCGCAAGTTGGATTAACAGATTTGATTGCCCGTGGGTATGGAACGGTTACGTGGGGTTTTATTATTGTTTTCGTCGTTCCGGTCTTAACAGTCGGTGTGTGGAAGATCTGTACGCATAGATCCTGAATCAGACGATTATGTTAGAGGTATTGTTTTAGCGTCTGTTCCACTGACCCAACGTAGTGCCCACCGAATAAATTAACGTGCACCAGTAATGGGTATAACTGATACAGGGCGACCCGTTCTTCCGCACCAGGCGCGAGGGGATAACATTCATTGTAAGTTGAAAGGAACCGTGGTCCTGGATCGCCAAAAAGATTCAACATTGCTAAATCGATTTCTCGATGTCCGCCATAAACTGCCGGGTCGATGAGGCATGGGTTTCCTTGCGTATCGGTGTGTAAATTCCCGCTCCAAAGATCGCCGTGTAATCTTGCGGGAGATTCAGGTGCTCCCACAAGTTCTTCCATTCGAGAGAACAGACTTGCAAATGAGTTGGTCCAGGCACGTGGGACCCTCGCGTTGTCTACGGCCCGCTGTAGCTGCGGCTCAAGCCGGCAGGTTGTGTAAAAGTCAGCCCAGGATTCGTGCGGGGTATTACTTTGCTCAAGTGTCGCGATGAAATTGTCGTACTCGAGACCGAAGGTGTTAGGAACACTTGCATGTAGCGTTGCTAATTGTTCACCTAGTTGCTCGTCGAAGTTCACCGATCGTTCGGCTGATGCAATCCATTCCAGCACCAAGAAATGTGGTCCTTGACTTGTTTCATCGCTGACGGCAATAACTGTGGGAATCGTAATGGCACGAGGTTGTGCAAGCCAGGCCAAGCCTTGGGCTTCGCATGTAAACATCCTTGGGTTAGCGTGCGGGTTCGTTTTGATAAAAACGGGTCGTCCATCAGCAAGGTGTGCGGAGTACGCCTCACTGATGCTGCCCCCAGTAAGGCGTCGTGTTGAGGCGATACCCATACCGAGGACGGTCTCGATTTTCCGCTGAACATCCGGAAGCATGAT
>ERZ651768.1926-NODE-1926-length-14875-cov-13.111299_pt1 | contig 14875 bp, 13 predicted proteins | sample MGYA00514754_ERZ651768 | MGnify/ENA metagenome assembly ERZ651768
ACGTCGCTGCGTTTACATGCGAAGACGATCTCCCTGACACCCGCGACTGCAGCGCTGTGAAGGCACATCGCACACGGTTCTAGCGTTGTGAACAAGGTGGCTCCGGGCGAGAGTCGCCCGCTCGCTGCGGCATTGCGGAGAGACGAAACCTCAGCGTGTGCAGTCGGGTCGGCGCCGCCCGCGGCCTCACTCCCGGAAACGGCGATCACCTGCTGCCCAACCACAACACAAGCACCGTTGGGGAAGTCGCCGGTACGAGCCGCTTCCTCAGCAGCATCGAGGCAGACGCCCATCCAACGGTCGTGATCACTCGTGGACATGACGGGGGGCTGCTAGGTGAGCGCGCTGTCGTTGGAGTCCGGCACGTCGAATAGGAGGCTGCAGCAGGTGAGAGCCCCCTCGGCCTTAGCCAATTCCGAGGCGTCTACGGGGCGGACCTCGAATCCGGCGGCGGAGAGGCGTTCACCGGTCCGGGGGAAGGCGGCCCCGACGAGGACGGTGTCTCCAACCCGAACCACGTTGGCGGCGCCGGGTTCCGACGGATCAACGGGTATGCAGGTCCGTCCTCCGAGGTCGGCAGGGTCGACCCAGGCAGGATTGATGAGAAGGGTGTCGTCGGAAACGGCGGTCACGGCGGACTTGAGGTGGAGGCAGCCGCGGACGTCGATGCCGTCGACGCGGTACCCGTGGTCGGCGACGATGGCTTGGACCTGGTCCAAGGCGTCGGCATCGCTTCGGCTCGAGATACCGATGTGGATGTCCTTTCCGACCACGAGGACGTCGCCGCCGTCGAGGATCCCCGGCTCCCGAATATGGGCGAGTGGACGATGGGGCTCGAGCGCCCGTTCGACGGACGGCCGTTCACCGCGCCTGGCGGACACCCCGGGCCGAGTGATGATGGCGACTTCGTCGAGGACTACGGCGACGTCCTCGACGAAGACCGAGTCGGGCAGGTCCGGTTCCTCGTCGAGGCGTTGGACCCGACACCCGAGTTCACCAAGGGCTGCTTCATAGAGGGCGTGTTGGGCCTTGGCAACGTCAATGTCAATTGGCGTGCGATTGAGGTGGGTGAGTTCGCAGCGTCCGATGGCCGGGCTCACGCCCCTAGTGATGGCGACACGCACGCGGGGGACCGTAATCGGACCCCCGGTGTTCGAGGAATTATCAGAGTGCTACAGCGTCCGCCGGGGTGCCTGACGGGCTCTAGCTGAGTCCGAAAATGACGACGACCACGGCTAGCGTCGTGCGGATGTCGGACACCTCCGTACTGGTCGATGTCGACGAGTGTCCGGTTGCCTGGCGGGAGGCCGGGTCCGGTGACGTCGTGCTCTTCCTGCACGGTATCGGCCACAGTCGGATCGCCTGGGACCGCCAACTTGAGGACCTGTCCGACCGCTGGCGTTGCGTCGCCTGGGACCTCCCCGGCTTCGGAGCCTCCGAAGCCCTCGGGGCCATGACCTTCCCGGCGATCGCCGATGCCGCCGTCGCTCTTCTTGACCGGCTCGGCGTCGACTCGGCGCACCTCGTCGGACTGTCGTTCGGTGGCCAGCACGCACTCCACGTCGCGGTCGGACACCCCGACCGCGTCCGGTCGCTCGTCCTTGCCGACACCAGCCCTGCCTTTGGAATCAACGGTATGACACGCGAGGAATGGATTGACCAGCGGCTCGAACCGTTGCGCGCCGGGCTCACCCCCGCCGACATCGCCGAGTCTGTGATGGCCGGCATCTCCGGCCCCGACTTCTCGGGACCGGACTTCGACCTGGCCGTGGCCGCCATGGGGCGCCTGACACCCCGAGCGTACGAAGACGCCGTGCGCTGTCTGCCCGACCACGACCTCCGGGACGCTCTCGCCACGATCGACGTGCCGACGCTGGTCATTGTGGGCGAACTAGACCCTGCCACGCCTCCCAGCACCGCCCGGCTCCTGGCCGACGGCATCCCCGATGCGAGGCTCGTGGAACTGCCCGGGATCGGCCACCTGACTCCCAACGAGGCACCCCGCGAGTTCAACCGGCTCGTCCGAGAGTTCCTCGATGCCCAGGACCTGACGACCGGAGGTGCCAGTGCCTGACACCCTCCTGACGCCCGAGCGCCGCGCGATCGTTGAGCGCGCCGCCGGACTTGGCCCGTCTTTCCTTGCCCGATCCGCCGACCACGACCGGGAGGCCTCGTTCCCGACCGCCAACTGGGCGGACCTGGCCGAGGCTGGCCTGCTCGGCATCTGCATCCCCGAGTCCGCCGGCGGGCTCGGCGGCGATTTCGTCGCCTACGCCCTCGCCTCCGAGGAACTGGGCCGCCACTGTCCGGCGACCGCCCTGACGTACAACATGCACGTCGCCACGACGCTCCTCGCCGGACAGATCGCCGACGACCTCGTCGACGATCCTGACGACCTGCGGATTCTTCACGCCAACCGCGACCTGCTCTGGGAGGGCATCGTCCAGCGTGGTGTCATCCACAGCCAGCCGTTCTCGGAGACGACCTCCGGGGAGAAGGCGGGGTTCTCCACCCGGGCGGTACCGGTCGATGGTGGCTACCGGGTGACCGGCCGGAAGATCTTCGCCTCGTTAAGCGGCGCCGCCGACGTGCACAACGTCGTCGCCGTCGTCGAGGGCGACGACCGAAACCGGCTCCTCGGCGTGCCCGCCGACGCCGAGGGCCTGACCATCGAGGGTGACTGGGACCCGCTCGGCATGCGTGCCACCGACTCCCGCACCCTCATGCTGGACGGGGCCTTCGTACCTGCAGAGAACGAGTGGATCCCCCCGGGGACCTTCGACGCAGTCCGCGACCGGTGGCCGTACTTCTACATGACACTGTCGTTCTCGTACCTCGGCCTCATGCGCGCCGTCCTGGACGCAACAGCGGCCTACCTGACGGGCTCCGGTTCAGGCGAGGGCCGACGGGACCACCCGGTCAAGCAGCAGGGCTGGGCCGAGATGAACCTGGCCTACTCCCGTGCCCAAGGGCTCTGCTACCACGTACTCGGGGAGGTCGGCCCCGACCCCGGCCCCGACGCGGTCCGTCGGGCACTCAGCTCCACGGTCACCACCATGGATGGTGCTGTCGAGGTGGCCTCGATGTCCCTCCGGGTCTGCGGCGGCAGGTCGCTACTGCGCCCATCGCGCCTAGAACAACTCTTCCGGGACGCCCGCTGCGGTGCTGCGATGCGGCCCTGGTCGGTCGAGAACTGCCTCGAGCGCCTCGGCCGCACAGGGCTCTACGACGACGAGGATGCAACATGAGCACCGAATGGCAGTGGGTTGAGCGGTACGCCACACAGTTCCGTGGCTGCGCCCTGCAGCCCACCGAGACCGTTGTCCTTCTGCACGAGACCCGCAGCCGATCGGTGATCGTGGAGACTGCCCGCCTCGCTCTCGGGTCGCTCGGTGCCACGGTCGTTGAGGTCGTGCTCCCCACGCCAACCAACCGGGGCCCGCTACCAATCCGCTCGACCGGCGCCACCCAGGCCATCGCCGACCACCCGGCGGCCATGGGCGCACTTTGCGCTGCCGACTTCATCGTCGACTGTACGGTCGAGGGAATGCTCCACGCCCCGGAGCTGGGTCGCATCCTGGCGTCGGGAGCTCGGATCCTCATGATCTCGAACGAGCACCCCGAGAACGTGGAACGCTGGCCGTTCGACCCCGACCTCGGCGTCCGCGTCGCCCACGGTCGCGAGCTCCTGGACGCCGCCTCCACGATGCACGTCACCTCGGCAGCCGGCACGGACCTCACCGTTGCCCTTGCCGGGGCGCGAATCGGTGCCGGCTGGGGATGCGTCGACGAACCGGGCCGGATCACCCACTGGCCGGGCGGCCTCGTCCTGGCCTTCCCGGCGGCGGGCACCGTCGAGGGCCGCCTCGTGCTCGCCTCCGGGGACGTGAACCTCACGTTCAAGGAGTACGTGCGGGAGCCAATTACCCTCACGATCGTCGATGACCACGTGACCGCCATCGCCGGCGGGGGCCACGACGCCGACTTGTTCCGCTCCTACCTCGCCGCGTTCGAGGAACCCGAGGCCTATGCCGTGTCGCATGTCGGCTGGGGCATGAATCCCGACGCCCGGTGGGAGAGCCTCGCCATGTGGGATAAAGCCGACCACAACGGAACTGAACTTCGGGCGTTCGCCGGCAACTTCCTGTTCTCGACCGGCGCCAACGAGGTCGCCGGCCGTTTCTGCCGCGGCCACTTCGACCTGCCGATGCGGAACTGCACGGTTGCCCTCGACGGGGACGTCGTGGTCGACGCCGGGATCCTCCGGGCCGACCTGGCCGGCTGAGCCGGCTCGCTGATAGTTCGCCAGAAGGCTTGCACTCGGAGTCACGGGGGTGAGGCAGGTTTCGATCTTGTTCTCTAGGCGTCCCGTGTCGTGGCGCGCGCACCAGAATGACCCGGTGAAAGAGACCACCATCCGGGCTGCCGCGATCCTCGTGGGCCTGGTCATGTTCGGCGTCGGGATCGGCACCCTTTTCCTGGCCGATCTGGGCGTCGGTCCGTGGGATGTCCTGCACGACGCGCTGGCCGGTCTGATCGACCGACAGCCGGGCACCGTGATCATCGGGTTGGGGCTCGTCCTGCTGGTCCTGGTGGCCGCGCTCCGCCAGCCCATCGGCCCCGCCACGGTGGCCAACGTCGTGATCATCGGCTCGACGGTGAACGCGCTAATGGCCGTGGTCGAGCCACCGTCCTCGGTAGCGGTCCGGGCGCTGTTGGTGGCCGCAGCGCCCATCCTCGTCGCCTTCGGCTCGATGCTCTATCTGGGGGCCGGATTGGGAACCGGTGTGCGCGACGGGCTTATGACGGCCCTTGTCGACGCTGGCTTTAGTATTCGGGCCGCCCGCACCTGCCTCGAGGTCACCGTCCTGGTGGGCGGTGGAGCGCTAGGAGGGTCGTACGGAATCGGCACCCTGACCTTCGCCCTGCTGGTCGGTCCCCTGCTTCAGGTATTCCGGCACCGTGTCTGGGCCGGGTACCCCGAACTGACCGGCTGGGTCTACCGTCGCCATCGGAGATGACGGATCTCCGGGCCGCAGGTTTCGGCCGCGGGGCTACTAAGACCCCACCGTCGGGTTTTATGGGAACCCCCGGCGCAGGTACCCAGACGCATAGTTCTCCCGACTGAACGAGGGCAGCACCCCTCCGACAGGAGAGATATCAGTGGGGCAATCCGGGTTTGATGTAGGCGGTACGCGTCCGGGTGAAGAACTCCTGGGCGGTGTCTCCTTGCTCGCGTGCCGCGTGGCCCGACGAGTTCTTCTCGCCACCGAACGGGGCATGGATCTCCGAGCCGGTGGTCGGGCCGTTGACCTTGATCAGGCCTGCCCGCAGTTCATGGACGGCCCGGTCGATCTTCCACATGTCGTTGGTGAACACAGAGGCCGATAGGCCGAACTCTGTGTCGTTGGCCATAGCGAAGGCCTCGTCCTCGTTGTCGACCTGCAACACCGTGCTGACCGGACCGAAGACCTCCTCGTTGGTGATCGTGAGATCGGTGGTTCCAACGAAGAGGGTCGGTGGGTAGAAGCAGGGGCCATCCGGCGTTTGGGAGTTGACGGCGACTGTCTCGGCTCCCTCGGCCTCCGCCTGCCCCACAGCATCAGCCACCTCTTCTCGGGCGCTGGGTGACACCAGCGGGCCGATACCCACATCGGCGTCCTGGCCGTCACCCACTACAAGAGTCTCGACGCGGTCGACTAGTCGGTCGACCAGTTCGTCGTGGATGTCGCCTACCGCAATTATCCGTCGGGTAGCCGTGCACTTTTGGCCAGTGGAGCCCATGGCGCCACCGACCGCGGCGGCGACCGCCATATTGAGGTCCGCGTCTCCGAAAATGATGCACGGGTTGTGTCCGCCCAGTTCCAACTGGACACGGCCGTTTCGGGCCGTGACGACGTCACGGATGCCCTGACCTACGCCCACCGACCCGGTGAATGTGACCCCATCGACCCGGTCATCGGCCACGATTGCCCCGCCCATCGATCCGGGGCCGAGAACAAGATTCAACACACCGTCCGGTAGACCGGCGTCGGCGAACAAGCGAGCAACGGCGACCGATAGGAGTGGCGTGTTGCTGGCCGGCTTCCACACCACGGTGTTTCCGGAAGCCAGAGCCGGGGCGATCTTCCACGCCGGTATGAGGATCGGAAAGTTCCACGGGGTGATGACCCCGACCACGCCTAGTGGGGCTCTCACGGTGCGGATGGTCTCGCCAGGATTGTTGCTCGGAAAAATCCGTTCGGTCGAGATCTTGGCCAGTCCCGCCTGATAACGAAACGTTTCGGCTGAGAGCACCGCCTCGCCGCGGGATTCTGCCAGCGTCTTGCCCTCCTCCATGGTGCACAGCAGAGCCAGATCGTCGGCCCGCTCGTCGAACAGCACCGCGGCCTGCTCCATTACCCGTGCCCGGCTCCCGAAGCCTGCATCTCGCCACGTGGCCTGAGCGTTGACGGCTGCGGTGACAGCGTCGCCCGCCGTTGTAGCGTCACCGAGGGGATACTCCCCAACCGGCTCTTCAGGCCGGGCCGGGTTGTCGCTGATCCCGGTGCCGCCCGGAGCATCGGTGCTCCAGTCGCCACCGATGAGGTGGGCGCCGATGGGAGTGATAAGCGACATGCGGGCAGCGTATCGATGGAGCCCGATCCCGTCACCGCCCCGGTCCTAGAGGTTCAGAGCGAAAGTGTCCGGGGCAACACAGCGGGGCGGATGTATCTGGGTGTGAGCCCCCCGGTGAGAGCGACTACATCCGAAGCAGATTCGTTTGATGAGGTGGTGCACTCCCCTCAGACCCCTGCTGACCGGATGCCCGATTAGCGTCGGCTCGAATGCGTTCTGCTCGTTCCACGCTCGTGGCTTGCGTCCTGCTGAGCGCCAGCCTGGGGTCGATCCACGCCTACAGCCTGTTTATCGACTCGTTCGAAACTGAACTTCATGCAAGCCGAGGTTCCGTGAGCGCCGTCTACTCGACCGCCCTCGTATCACTAACCATGGCAGTCCTGGTCGGACATCCTCTCTTTCGACGACTGTCAGGCTCGTTCATAGCCCTCATCGTGTCCGGTGGGGCAGCCGGGGGTCTTCTCATTGCAGCCTGGTCGTCGTTCCTGGGCGGTGTGATCGTGGGATACGGCATCATCTTCGGTACTGCCAACGGGCTCGGTTATGCCTTCTCCCTTCAACGGGCGGCGGAGGCGAATCCTGAGCGAAGAGGTTTCGCCCTCGGATGGGTGACCGCGGCCTACGCACTCGGGGGGGCGGTAGCGGCTGCGCTACTGGATGGACCAATCGAATCCGCTGGCACATCTCGCGCCCTCAGCTCACTCGCCTTGGTCATCATTAGCGCCGGACTGACCGCCGCCGTTCTCCTGGCGGGCAGCGGTCGATCGAGTTCCGTTAGGCAAGAGCAGATAGGACCTCCAGCGCTTCGGCAATTGGTCGGTCGGCTTTGGACCGGATACGGGTTGGCCACGGTTGCTGGCTTGATGGCCCTTGGGCATGCCGCGGCGATCGTCGACCAAGCCGGTGGTCCTGGTAGTACTGCGGCAGTACTGGCCGGCTGCGCGAGCGGTGCGGGCGGAATCTGGATCGCGTTGGTCGCTAACCGATCCCGGATCACCGGGTTAATAACCGGGCTCCCCTTGGGGTCAGCTGTCGCTCTAGGGATCGGGGCCTTGATAGACGATGCCATGGTAGTTGTGGTCGTAATCGTCCTTGTTTCCTCCGCCTACGGCGCGCTGATCGCTGCCTACCCTTTCGCCGTGAGCGAGATCTTTGGTTCGGAGCGGTATCCGGCGATTTACGGCCGTGTGTTCACTGCATGGGGGGCAGCAGGCCTGATCGGACCATTTGGCGCAGGCTTACTGTTTGACGCGACCGGGACCTACCGACTCCCACTTCTGCTCGCTGGGACAGCAGCGCTCGGCTCCTGTGTCGTTGGGCGAAGAATTGTTCCTTGACCTCCGAGACCGAATCTGAGTTCCCGCTATTAGAAGATTTGAGGCAGCGACTAGAGGGGCCTCAGGGCCATATTCGGTTTTATTGGTGCGCCCCCGGCGCTCTCCACCAATTCCCTACTTTCCCCTTCAGCCCTCCAGCCGGTGCCCGGTGCACCTGAACAGCGCCGGCACCCAGGGAGGGAAGTATGGGAACTTCAGCAGCGATTTACGTCCGCCGCTCGGCGCTAGACGACCGAGAGGGCGATAACCGCAGCACCACCTCCCACCCCTCACGGGGGCATGACAGACTCAAAGCGCGATGAGGGAGCACCCCGAAAGCCCGATCTTCGGTCCTGAGGACCCGCGCCTAGATCCCCCGAACCCTCCGGAAATCCAGCCGGCGCGCTCGATCATCAAAGCGATCTCTTGGCGTGTGGTGGGAACACTCGACACCCTGATCCTGTCCTTCGTCATCCTGAGTTTTATCGGCCCGCTTTTCGGCCTTGAGGAGGCAAGCAGCGCCGACAAGTTAAGAACCGCCGCCTCAATTGCCTTAACCGAAGTGGCAACCAAGATGACGCTCTACTACCTGCATGAGCGGCTCTGGTCGCGGTTGCAATGGAACCGCACCTTGGACGAGGAAGGTCACTACCGGGATGGTCGGCGGCGCTCGGCCACCAAGACGGCGACATGGCGGGTGCTGGCGAGCGCGGACACCATGGTGCTCGGGCTCGTCTTCACCGGCAATCTGGCGACAGCAATTTCGATCGGCGGGTTCGAGGTCATCACAAAGTTGGTGCTCTATTTCTTCCACGAGCGCTACTGGGCGCGGATCCGCTGGGGGATTATCCCGGGGAGTGCATGAGGTTCGAGCCGGACCGCCGAAACAGGGCACCGTTTCGGGTATCTACACCGAGGGGCTCCAGAGTCGCCCCACCCCCCCTCAGGGGAGGGGTGACAGACTCAAACCGTGAGAAAGCACGCGGTTGTTGTGGCTGCGCTGCTGGTGGCCTCGACGTGTAGCAGTAGTACCGAAACCACCGCACCAGCGGTTCCCACCACAACGATCGTGCCGGCTACGACGCAGGCGCCGACAACAACCACCGCTGTACCGACGAGCACTGCGCCTCCCACAACCACTCCTCAAGCAACCACGACCGCTACCCCAACTGCTACACCCACCATGGCGCCTACAACGACTGTGCCCGTCGCGACGACACTTGCGATAACGACCACAACAAGTGGGCCGGTGCCCCTTGGGCTTGAACGATTCTTGGCCAGAGGACCCTGGGCCGTGGGGGTGCGGACTCTCCAGTTGGATGACAGGCCGGTGGAGGTTTGGTATCCAGTTGAGCCAACTGCTGTTGAAGGCCAGCCCTCCGAGATCTTCGACAGTATCAACGCGATCTCTGAGGTTCTCCGACCGTTCATTCCCGGAGATCTGGGTGGCGAAGTCGACACAGGCACCTACCGAGATGCTCCGCCGGCAACCGAAGGCGGACCGTTCCCAACCGCTGCCTACAGTCATGGCAGCCCCGGCTATCGACAGGCCGCCACATTCCTGACCGGCCATCTAGCAAGCCACGGTGTCATCACGATCGCCGTGGAGCACCTCGGTCGAAGCCTCTCTACTCTCTTGACCCCACTTGCAGGAGCCGACACACCCGAAGATGACGTAACGGATCTTCTAAACGCTCTCGATCTAGTTGGTAGTGACCCGGGACTCGGTTCGGTCGTGGACACCTCACGCATGGTGGTCATTGGCCATTCGGCCGGTGCGAGAACTGCGGCTCTGGCTACCGCAGATGATCGGGTAGTCGGTGTTGCTCTTCTTGCAGGCGTCCCACAGGAACTTGCAACTAACCGACCCGCTTTGATGGTGGCCTTCGAAAACGATGCGCTGATCGACCCGGCCGGCATCTGGAGCCTCCATCAGTCCCTTGACAACTCGGTCTTTGTGAACATCGCCGGAACTGGCCACGCAGCGCCGATTGACGCCTGTCCTTTGATTCAGGACCGAGGAGGACTCACCGAATTACGCGAAGCGCTTGGAGAGGCGATAGTCCGCGCCGGTGAGGACGGCTGCCTACCTAAGGACACCGACGCCCGAGCTGTCCAAGATCTATTGCGTATCTACATCACAGGCTTTGTCTACGAAGCCCTCGGCCTTTCAACAGGACCGGTCAACCTGACAGCTGAAGCCGCCGACCTTGTAGCGGGTGTCGAGCTTCGAGGGTTCAATGAGCCGCCCACAACCACAGCAGTGCCTACGGCAACGGTCGCACCAGCTACGACTCAGGCCCCCACCACGACTACTCCTAAGGCAACAACCACGGTCACCGGCTCGGAATATTTTGGCCCCTACACCTTGGTCGACGAAGAGTTCGGCACGATGGTGACAGTTACCGTCGACGGGTCGATTCGGACCATCAACAGCAATGCGCTGCCCGATCACGAGACAGGTGACTTCCCCAACAACGGGAACCCCAACACCATTTCCGAACAGGATGTCAGCTACGGATTCACCACCGAACCGACCTACACCGGCGCCGCTACCGGCGTCAGGACCACAGGTGTTGCGGTCAACGGGGTGAAATTCGAGCCGGCTACTGCAGAGACTGTCACGTGTGCAACCGGGGAGACCTTCCGGATTGAGGCGCTCCAGGACATCTACAACCTCGGGTTTGACTTCAACAATGCTCACGTCCAACCAACAGGCGAGTACCACTATCACGGCATCTCTCAACTCCTGGTCGAGGCCTATGAGCACGACGACGACCTCGTTCATGTGGGTTTCGCTGCTGACGGCTTCCTGATGTACTACTCGAAGTCCGGCGTCTACGAGTCTGGTTACGGGCTAGCAATGGCTGATCGCACCGGTACGGATTGTGTGGGCAGCCTGCCTCCCAGGGCCACCGTCGATATCGACGGAACAAGCCCCGACGGCACCTACACCTCTGACTGGGTGCACAGCGAGGGGGGCGGTGAGCTCGATAGCTGCAACGGCATCACGATCGATGGCGAGTACCTGTACGTCATCACCGATGACTACCCGTACGTGGGCCGCTGCCTGAATGGTGAGATAAGTGCCGGTGCTGGCGAACCGGGTGGAGGACCGGGTGGCGGCCTCGGAGTAGGTGGTCCCGGCGAAGGCCCGGGCGGCCCACTCGACCTCACCGAGGCGGCAGAGGCCCTAGGCGTGACCCTTGCCGAACTCCAGGCCGCTCTGGGGCCTCCACCGCCGAACGTTGCCGGAGCAGCTGCCACCCTGGGGGTGGACGTTGAGGTGCTGCGCGAACTCATTGGTGGTCCGTGACGCTGGAGAGGGACACCAGGTGTAGAACGGGCCTTTGGCCTTTCGAAGCCCGTTGGCTCGTCAGACATCAGTGGTTTCTCGGGTCAGGAGGTGACCGGGTCGATCGGGGTGATGGTGCCGAGGGCTGTCTCAAGGTCAGCTGCCGCGGCTAGCGCTAAGTCGTCGCGCCACCGGTCTGCAATGCACTGCACCCCTTGGGGGAGGCCGTCGGAGACGCCCACCGGGACGGCTACCGACGGGATTCCGAGCAGGTTGGGTGGGGTGATGCACCTGAGTAGTTCGGCCAACGCAACAGTGGCGTCGTCATCAAGGTCAACCCCATGCTCAAAGGGGGGTTCCGTCCAGGTTGGCATGAGAACCACAGGGTGGTCGACAAAGAACAGTGCCCACTCCCGAGCGAGACGGACCGTCTCGGAGTGGACGAGATGTGGGGCCATAAGGGCTGGGGCGTAGCGCCCAGCGAGGTCATCCAGCATGGTGGCTAGTTCTTCGCTCAGGATAGGTCGGGCCGTCTCCATCAGGACCTCCACGTCGGCGGCAAGCAGGTAGGCCCAGACGTCGGAGCAGCGTTCCATTTCGGGAGGCGTGCTTTCGACGACTTCCCAGCCCACATCAGCCAGGGCCGATGCGGCACGCCAGACGCCGTCGATCACCGATGGGTGGCAGTTCGCTCCGGGGACGCTGTGGACTATGGCCACTCGGCGGTGGGTATCGGGCCCGTCCAGCGGGACAGTCACCGATCGAGGGTCCCGGGGATCGCGCCCATGCAGTACCTCCATAGCGGTTCGAAGGTCTGCCACCGATCGGGCCATTGGGCCATCGGTGAGCATGACTTGAGAGGCCAACGGCGGATTCTGGTCGTGCTCGAAGACGCTGTAGGCCGGGAGGCGGCCGTGGGTGGGCTTAATCGAGGCGATGCCGCAGCAGAAAGCGGGGTTGCGGACCGAGCCGCCGATGTCGTTGCCGAGGCCCAGGGGCGACATTCCCGATGCGATTGCCGATCCCTCTCCGCCGGACGATCCGCCAGCCGTTCGGCCGGGGTGCCACGGGTTACGAGTCAGGCCATGCAGCGGGTTGTCGGTGCTGATCCGGAGGCCGAGCTCAGGAAGGTTGGTCCGGCCAATGGGGATGGCGCCCGCTACCCGTAGGCGTTCAACCAACGGAGCGTCGGTTGGGGCTATGAGCTCAGCGAAGGCGGGAAGACCCTGGGTGGTGGGTGTACCGGATACATCCACGTTCTCCTTGACCGTGCATGGCACACCGTGGAGGGGGCCGAGTCCATCACCAGCGGCTACGGCGGCGTCAGCGTCGATCGCCGCGGCTCTTGCCTCGTCGGTTAGGACACGGGTGACGGCGTTTAGCCAGCCGTTCACCTCTTCGATCCGGTCCAGGTGGGCGTCGACCACCTCCAGGCTGGATACCTCACCGGCAGCGATCAACTGGGCCAAATCGTTGGCGGTCCGCCTCCAGAGGTCTTCAGCCACCGTAGGAACCTAACCAATTCGGAATTGGTGGTGTGATTGGCGGTTAGCCTCCACCGACTTTCTGCCGATTGTGAGCTCATTGTGAAACCACCGATCCTCCTTGATGGCGGTATGGGCCAGGAGTTGATCCGGCGAGGGGCTAACCGCAAATCAGAGATGTGGGCAGCCTGGGCCCTGGTCCACGACCCCGAGTTGGTCACCGCAGTCCACACTGATTACATCGCTGCCGGGGTGGACGTACTCACCACCAACACCTACCACACTTCTGCCGACCGCCTTGAATATGTCGGCTTCGGAGACCGGACCGAGGAACTCACCCGTCTGGCTGGTCGGCTGGCCCGAGAGGTGGCCGACAACGCCGGCCGTGACGTGATGGTTGCCGCATCGCTGCCACCCCTCCGCCACAGCTACAACCCGGATCCCGACGCCACCTACGAAGAACTCCTAGACGAGTACAGCGAGATGGTCGGGTACCTGGCCGAGAGTGTCGACTTGTTCCTGCCCGAGACCATGGGAGCGTTGTTTGAGGCTCAGGCAGCCGTAGATGCCGCCCGCGAATCTGGTCGAACAGTGTGGGTCTCGTTCACCCTCCAGGGATCGCCTGGCCCCCATCTGCTCGATGGCACGTCGTTCGCTGAAGCCGTCGCATCGATCGACGCCGACGCCTACCTAATCAACTGTTGTCCCCCCGAAGAGATCTCTAGTGCCCTCCCGATCCTCCGGGCGGTGACCAACCGACCCGTTGGGGTGTACGCCAATGGGTTCCGCGAGATGCCTTTGGGCTACCGGCGGCGGGAGGGAGACCCTCTGCCGCCTGCACGTACCGACATGGGAACGGATCGCTATGCGCAAATAGTGCTGGAGTGGGTAGACGCGGGAGCCGACATAGTCGGCGGGTGCTGTGAGATCGGTCCTGACCACATTGCTCGGATCCGCCAAGTGCTACCCCAGCCATATTCCGACCTCTAGGAGTCCTGAACCAGCATGGTTTCCCCAGATTTCGTCTATAGCCGCAGTTATCGCGGGAGCGTGAAGGCAGTCATCCTCGACTGGAGCGGGACCACCGCTGACGCCTATGTCATAGCTCCCGCGGTCGTATTCGTAGAGGTGTTTTCCAAGCACGGCGTCGAGATCTCAATGGAGGAGGCCCGGGGACCGATGGGCTTGCGTAAGGACCTCCACATCAAGGCTCTCACCGAAGATCCCACGATACGGGAGCGGTGGAAGGGCGTTCACGGCAGATATCCGGACCAGTCCGACGTCGACACGATGTTCGAGCGTTTTGTACCGCTGCAGCTGGAATGCCTGCCCAAATACACCACGTTGTTGCCGGACGTAGCCGAGGTAACGACCAAGCTGCAGGCCGACGGTATCAAGATCGGGTCAAGCACCGGTTTTACACGGCCAATGGTCGATATCTTGGAATCGGCGGCCAAGAAGCAGGGCTACGAGCCGGATGCTTCCGTCGCAGGGGATGAGGTGATCCACGGAGCGCGGCCAAAGCCGTTCATGGTGTATCGCAACCTCGACCTTTTGGATGTTCATCCCATTCAGTCGGTGGTGAAGGTCGATGACACGGTGAGCGGAGTCGGGGAAGCGCTCGAAGCTGGATGTTGGGGTGTCGGCATCGCTCGCTATTCGAACTACATGAACGTCAACTCGCTCGAAGAGATCGATCAGCTCACTGACGATGACATTGCACGGCGCCTTGCCCATACTCGAGAGCTGCTTGGCAAAGCAGGGGCTCACTATGTCATCGATGGCTTCGGCGAACTCCTCGACGTCATCGACGACATCAACTCCCGCCTCAAGAGAGGCGAGCGCCCCTGAGAACTCTGCCACTCCGGAACCAGACAGACCTCCTGGTCGGCCCGTAGCGTTGAGGCCGTGAAAGTCAACGGCTCACGATTGGACCGGGGGCTATGCCCCGCCTCCTATGACCCCTTCAAATCCGCTTAAGAAACCTTCTGGGGGTGGTTTGAGGCCGTAGTGGTGCTTGTCCATCCGACGCCGCCACCAGCGCTCCCAGTAGTCGGCATTGATCGGGGCCATCTCCAACCACTTTCCGGCGCTGTCGTACATGAACTGGGTGTACGCGTCGACGGGGTCGGCACTGGAGGCGTCACTGCCGGCATCGTCGA
>ERZ651768.1927-NODE-1927-length-14874-cov-27.071231_pt1 | contig 14874 bp, 20 predicted proteins | sample MGYA00514754_ERZ651768 | MGnify/ENA metagenome assembly ERZ651768
TCTAGAACTGAATTCAGCCTTTAAATTATAACCAGGTCCACCTTGTCCCCACGTACTTTTGTCAGAATTTTTAGTATTTGGGTCACCACCCTGAATCATGAATCCAGGTATTACTCTGTGAAACAAAGTTCCACTATAAAATCCAGATTTTACTAACTTTGAAAAACTTCTGACTGTTTCTGGTGCTATATCAGGCAGCAAACTGAATTTTATGTCACCAAAACCTGTTTTTATCACAACATCAGCCATTTTATTTGATTCTTAATTTTGGGTTAAAGAATCTTTGGGATCCGCTTATAAAAAAACCACGAGCACTTAGTGAAATAAATAATTATCTCTGTTAGATTTTTAAAACTAATCTTATATAGAGCACCAGTACAACCAGTTTTGTGAATCGTACCAACCAAAGTACAGTTATCAAAGAAGCAATCAATTCTTTACTTGACGAAGGCATTACAGACAAGCAAGATATTTACTCGAAAGTTGTTGACAACCTGGGAGTTCCAAGACCTACTGTAAGGCGTGTAGCTAGAGATCTTAGAAACGAATTGCTTACAAAAATTAAAATATTACAATCAGAAACCCAGCAAACTACTGTTCCCACTGTTTAAAACCAGCGTTGGGTTAATTTTTTACCATTCCTAAAAGTTTAACATTAATGTTATATTCAACCAGTTTTTTTGAATGACATGGGTTTGGTCTATAATCACTTGGCTACCTTAGTTTGTGGTGTCTTTGCATCCGTTTTGACTCTACTTTGGCCTATGTTTGTGGATTATGCAGCTGTACTTGATGTGGTGTTTCTTTTGGCTGTACCAATAACGTGGTTCTTAACTGCTGTGTGTTTTGTAGCCCAGATAAGTACAGATTATATGCATGGACATGAACCTACCCAGAAATCTACCAAAAAATCAGTCTATACTGCTGACGGAAACCTATCTGGATAAAATACATTTAACAGCATTCACATTTGTGTGCATCATTATGGTTTTCTTTGCAGCCAGGACAACTAACGGCACCACCCAGATGGCATTTACAAATACAAACACCAGATTTTTCCATATACTCACGGATGCCTGAACCCTAATAGGTTTTGAATAGTTGGAAATCACATTCAAATTCAAAGGCGGGCTTGGAGGGCTTCGATCCCTCGACCTGTAACTTAGGAGGCTACCACGCTATCCATACTGCGCCACAAGCCCAGCAAAAAACACACATGTAACAATTTAAGCTTAATCAAACCTGCTAATTTTTTGTTAAACGTTAATAATCTACAAATAATGTTTGGCTGACATGGGCCGATGGTCTAGTTGGTTAGGATACTGCCTCGACACGGCAGTGGTCGAGAGTTCGAATCTCTCTCGGCCCATTTGTTTTACAGATATTAAATTTAATTAAAAACTAAAGTGAGCTATCAAACTGCATATCAATTACCTGCCAAGCAGTTTCAATTGTGTACTGCCCCGTTACCCTATAATCAAGGCTTTCTCCGGCAACTATTGCTTCATAGACATCTTTTTTGTCATCAGTTAGATTAACAGTCATTTCACCTACTAATGGTACCTGCATTCCTGACAGCATCAGAGCTCTTCCGTTCAGCGGAATGTCTGAAACATCATATGAAGAACTTCCCAGTGATTTTCCATTAGCAAAAAGCTCATAAGAAATTACCGGAACAGTAACTGTTCTCTCACCATAATTTGTTACTCCAAAAACAAGCTCCAAATACATACGGTTTTCAATACTATCTATTTCTACAACATCAACAGAAAGCAGCTCGAGCTCTGATTTTTCTAATTCTGGAAAGTCTAAAGTGGAATAATATACTATGCCTCCCATGAATGCAAATAACGCTCCTATTGCAATATACACAATTATTTTTGTAGGTTTTATGAGCAAGTCATTTTTTCCTTTTTCGTACAACTAAAAAACCTTGCCAGAATTCATATGGCTAATATTTGAATAAAAAAAGGAGTTCTTATGGCAATTGAACAGGTTATAATTACTTGGGCTCATCTTGTTAGTGCATCAATTTGGGTGGGTGGTGGAATATTCCTTGGTGTTGTTTTAGCTCCACTTTTGAAAAGAATGTCATTTTCTACTGAAGAAAGACTAGAGTTAATGATCAAGACAGGTAGACGATTTAACAAAATTGCTCTCCCTTCACTTGTAATTTTGATTGCTACAGGAATTTATAATTCTCATTTGGTATTACAGTCTCCTGAAATATTATTCTCAAGCAGTTATGGAGCATTTCTGATAACAAAAATCATTCTTGTTATTGCCTTGATTGTAACTTTTGCTGTTCATATTCGAGTGTTTAGCAAGGATGTTGAGAAAAAAATAACGGAAAGGCAAATTGCAGACAATGAATTGCAAAAACTCAACAGAAAAGGAATGATCTTGGGCGAAACTACAGTTGTACTCTCGGTAGCCATATTGTTTTTTGCCGCACTGCTTGACGTGGGAATTTAAACATATTTTTTAAAGATACTTTAAAGCTAGTTTCATGGACGGACTTTTAATTGGACGGTTTCAGCCATTTCATTTAGGCCATCTTGATGCTGTGCTGTTTGGGTTGTCTAGGACAGAAAATTTGTTCGTTGGCATTGGCAGTTCAAACAAATCAAACGAAAGGAAAAATCCTTTTTCTGCTGAGGAAAGAACGGAGATGATTATTTCATCCATTGAATCCTCGATGATTGATCGGCTCAAAATTTTTGATATACCTGATGTTGATAACCATGAAAAATGGACTTTTGAGATTGATCAAATAGTACCGAAATATGACGTTGTTTTTACAAATGACGAGTTTACTAAAACTTTGTTTGAAAAGCGCAAGATCGATGTGATTCCAGTAGTATTGAAAGATCGCGAAAAATTTTCAGGAACAAACGTACGTCAACTAATAACAGATGATAAAAACTGGCAGGATTTGGTTCCACGTGGAACCAGAAAAGTACTGGATAAGATTAATGCCATAGAACGTCTAAAAAATCTGTAATTATAAATAAAGCCCATTGCCAATCCGATAAGAAGCTATTTGGAATATCTATCAATGCTACCTGGTCCAACAAATGTACCAAACAGAGTTATGCGAGCAATGCTTGCACCAATAATTAATCATAGAAGTGATGATTTTGTTGAATTGTATACTGATGTTATTTCAAAAACACAGCAAGTCTTTGAAACACAGAATGATATTGTAGCATTATCTGCATCTGGAACTGGTGCAGTTGAAGCAGGCGTTGTAAATATTGTTAAAAAAGATGATAAAGTCATCATACCTGTAAATGGAGAATTTAGTAACAGATTATCACAATTAATAGAAGGTCAAGGTGCAAATGTAATCAGATTAGAAACACCTCCTGGAGAAAATGCAACTTTTGATCAAGTAAAAGAAGCTTTTGATAATAACAACGATGTCAAAGCATTCTATGTTGTTCATAATGAAACTTCTACCGGTACAATGGTAAATTATCTCGATAAAGTCTCAGACCTAACATCACGTAATGATTCAATGTACATAGTAGATTCAGTTTCATTACTTGGTGGCACATCATTACCTGTTGATAAATGGAACATTGATGTATGTATGACTGGTGCACAAAAAGCAATTGCTGCTCCACCCGGAATTTCTCCAATATCTATAAGCCCTAAAGCTAAAAAATACATGATTGAAAATCCACCTGCAACAATGTACTTTAACCTAGCACGATATTTCAAGTACTACGAAGAATCTAAACATACTCCATTTACTCCTGCATTACCATTACTTTATGCATATAGAGAAGCATTATCAATTTTATTAGAAGAAGGATTAGAAAATGTCTTTAATCGTCACAAGACTTGTTCTGATGCATTATACGCTGGCTTAAGTGCATTAGGATTAACACCATTTGCAAAAGAAGAAGATCGTTCAATAACGATTGTAGCTTTGAATTATCTTGATGGTCTGGAAGATAAAACATTCAGAAATACTTTAGCGGAAAAATTCCGAGTTCTTGTAGCAGGCGGATTTGGAAATTTGAAGGGAAAAGTTTTCCGAGTTGGCTGTATGGGAGAGGTTCAGCGATATCATGTAATGAGAACAATTTCTTCCATCGCATCTACATTAGATATGATGGGCTATGATGTTGATGCAAAAGCCGGTCTTAAAATTGCAGAAGAAAAATTAAAAGATCTTTAACCCACGTTAACTTATATAAGGAAATTCAAAAACGCAGTATACAATGGCTTTCAGTAAAGGATCATTAATTTTAGTTGATTACACTTCCAAAGTAAAAGACACCGGAGAAGTTTTCGAGACAACCATTGAGGAAGAAGCAAAGAAACATTCCTTTCATGATCCTAACGTAAAATATCAGCCAAAACTTGTTTCGGTTGGAGAATCATGGGTAATCAAAGGATTAGATGAAGCATTAGAAAAAACTTCTGTAGGTGATAAAAAAACCATAGAGATCACACCAGACAAAGGATTTGGAGAAAGGGACACAGGAAAAGTTAGAATGATTCCACTACGTAAGCTTGGAGAAGATGCAGAAAAGGTTTCAATCGGAGATATGATTGAAGTTGACAACAAGAAGGGAGTTGTGAGATTTATTGGATCTGGTAGAGTTCAGATAGACTATAATCATAGATTCGCAGGCAAAACCGTTCTTTATGATATCAACGTCTTAAAGGAATTAAAAACAGATGACGAAAAAACATCTGGAATTTTAAAAAGATATCTTCCAGTAAAAGACGACAAAATTTTATTCAAAAAAACTGGAAACATATTAGATATTACCATACCAGAAGAGATGTTTCGTGCTGACGGCTTGCATGCTATAAAGCACTTTGTTCAAACTGATGTTTTCAAGTTTATCCCTACATTGGAAAAGGTAAACTTTGTTGAAACGCATGTAAAACAGCAAACAAAACCACAAGAAAAAACTTCCAAGAAAAAAACAGAGCCAAAAACTAAAACAAAAAAAACTAAAGCACCTTAGTGCTTTTAGCAAGCGAGATGGCTTTCTTTTCAGTCATATCAACTTCCTTCAGTATGGTATATCTTTCTGGTCTTAATGACTGAGCAATGGTTAGTGCCTTTGCAAGAACTTCAGGCTTCAATCCTATCTCTTTTGCAGTAGTGGGGGCACCTACATCCTTCAATGCCTTTACAATTTGTTTCCAGTTCTGTCCCTGCAGTTTTGAGATCAATATTGTTCCAATTCCACATTTTTCGCCATGAAGACCTACTCCTGGCTCTAATTTGTCAACAGCATGTGAGAACAGATGTTCTGCACCTGAACACGGTCTGCTGCTGCCAGCTATGCATGATGCAACTCCCGCACTGATAAGCGCCTCTACAATTTCTCTAACATGAAGACCTTTTTTTGAAAAACGCACAGAATTTTTTATTAAAAATTTTGCGCTCATCGATGCTAATTCAGCAGAATATCTTCCATAATATTCACCAGTCTTATCTCTGCCGAGTTGCCAGTCTCGTACTGCTGTAATTTTTGCTATAAGATCTCCACAACCGCTTGCAAGTAGTCTTTTAGGCGCTTTTTTTATAATGTCTACATCTACAAAAACTCCAAGTGGAGCAGTAGCTACTAGTGAATGTGGTTTGTCGCCCTTAACCGATACAAATGGACTAGCTATGCCATCGTGCGAGGCAGATGTTGGTATACTGACAAACGGCTTGTTGAGATTAAATCCAATCAGCTTGGCTATATCTACGGAACGCCCACCACCAATTCCAATAACCAGTTCGCTTTTGCTTTGGCGTACTTTTTTTTCAATATCTTGTATTGTTTTTTGGTCATTTGTTTTAGCCAAATACCAATAACATTTAATTTTAGATGCAATGAGGGACGCTTCAATTTTCTTTTGAACTATTTTTTTAACATTGCTTCCTGAAACCAAGGAAATCTTTTTTGTTTTTTTTAATGAGTTTAGAAAACTTCCTACACTATCAATGTTTTTTTCTCCGACAACAATTTGGCGGGGCAGTTCCATTGTATGTGAAGGCATATTTTTTTTCCCTTTCAAGTGCTTATTATTTGCCTCACAAAAGTTATTTAAAGGGTGAAAATAACTTGAAAATATCTCAAGCGAGGTATATTCTATGACTACGAATATTGAAGATAAAATATTACACGGTACAACTACAGTAGGGATAAAGGCATCAGATGGTGTCGTACTATGTGCTGATATGAGGGCAAGCGCTGGATATTTTATTGCCAATAACAACACAATGAAGATACAAAAGATCTACGATCATGCTGGCTTAACATTAGCTGGTGGGGTTGCAGATGCACAAAACCTAACAGACATTTTGAGATATCATGCAAATATACACGCTATTCAAACAAACGAAAACATTCCGATAAAATCACTAGCAAGACTCTGCTCTCTCGTATTTCATCAAAACAGAGGTTATCCATTTATTGCTGACATCTTGCTTGGTGGTTATGATCGTGACGGACCTGAATTAATTAATATAGACCAGTTCGGCTCTGTGGAACAAAAATCCTATGTAACAACTGGAAGCGGTTCACCTGTTGCATATGGTCTTTTAGAAGATGAGTATCGTAATGATCTTACTCTTGAAGACGCAAAAGCAATTGCTCTTCGTGCAGTGAAGGCTGCTATTGTAAGAAACATTGGAACCGGTGATGGAATCAACATCGCAACAATCGACAAAAATGGATTCCAACTTTTGACAAAGGAACAAAAAAAATCTATCATTTCGCTTTAGTGATTTAATGCAAAAAAAGCAACAGCAGGAATTACCTAATAGCCAAAATATTATGGCAACCATACTGGCAAGTATACCCAAAGAAGCCAACGTGACCAAAATTGATTACGAGGGTCCACGATTTGCACTTTACACAAAAACTCCAAGATTCTTGATGGAAAATAATACTATAATTTCAAATCTGGTTAAGGAGATCAAAAAGCGAATTGTAATTCGAATAGATGAATCAATCAGAAAAAACGAAGACGATACAAGGAAAATTCTTATCGAAAATGTACCAAAGGAGGCAAACCTACAAGCAATGTTTTTTGATACTGCTACAGGCGAAGTCTCGATAGAGGTAAAACGTCCATGGCTTTGTCAGAGAAATGCTGAAGAGTTTAACCATGCTGAAATTGCTGAAAAAACAGGCTGGAAGCCACGTATAAGAAAATCTACAACTAAACCATCAAACACAATCAAGGCGATAAACTACCAGCTTAAGATTTCATCATCTGATAGGGTAAAGCACCTCAAACAAGTTGGCGAACAAATTTTCAGACCGCGTCTTGCACAAAAATCTGAAGTATCACTGCTAACACTTGGAGGTTTTGGCCAGGTTGGTAGGTCATGCATGTTGTTAACCACACCTGACAGCAAGGTTTTGGTTGATTGTGGAATAAACCCTGGTGCGCGCACTCCCAGAGAATCATTTCCACGTCTTGACTGGGCAAACATAACTCTTGATGAACTAGACGCCGTGGTAATAGGTCATGCACATCTTGACCACTCGGGGTTTTTGCCAGTGCTGCTTAAGTATGGATACAAGGGCCCAATTTTCTGCACGGAACCAACGCTTCCTATGATGAATCTCATACAGCTAGACGCAATCAAGGTTGCACTAGCTCAAGGAAGAACACCGATGTATGCAGACAGAGATGTCTTTCAAGTGATGAGACAGACGGTTACTATTCCTTATGGGGCAGTAACTGACATCTCACCAGACATCAAACTGGTACTGTCAAATGCTGGACATATTTTAGGTTCTGCAACGTGTCATTTTCACATAGGCAATGGCGAGCACAACTTTGTGTACACTGGTGATATCAAATATGGCAAAAGCATGCTTCTTGAAAGTGCCAACACAAACTATCCACGGGTAGAAACCTTGCTTATCGAAAGCACATATGGTCTGAAAGAAGACATACAACCAGATAGACAGGAAGTTGAATCCACATTCGTCGCCTCGGTCAATTCAGTTCTCAAAGAGGGAGGTAAGGTTCTCATTCCTATACCTGCAGTTGGAAGGGCACAAGAGCTTATGTTAGTTATCGATCAGTACATGAAATCTGGCGATCTTGTTGAAGCTCCAGTCTTTATGGAAGGAATGATACAGGAAGCTACTGCAATACATGAAGCTTTTCCAGAATATCTAGTAAGGGATCTCAAAAAGAAAATTTTAGAAACTGATGACAATCCATTTGATTCTGAGTACTTTACAAACATTGAACATCAGAACGGGAGGGACGAAGCGTTACGAGAAGATTCGCCATGTATTATTATTGCAACATCTGGAATGCTTGAGGGTGGACCAGTTCTTGAGTACTTTAGGAACATTGCACCACACACAAAAAACAAGATCTTGTTTGTCTCCTATCAGGTGAATGGTACACTAGGTAGAAGGGTGATGGATGGAGCCAGACAAGTTTCAATATTGGGAAAAGATGGAAAGATTGAAGTGGTTTCGATAAACTGCAGTACAGAAAGACTTGATGGTTTTAGTGGACATAGCGACTACAATCAGCTTATGTCGTTTGTTCACAGACTACGACCTAAACTAAGACGCGTTCTTGTAAATCATGGCGAAAAGAGAAAATCGGAAAATCTGTCAATGTCAATACGTAGAATGTACAAAGTCTCATCACATTATCCACAAGTTCAAGAAGCGATTAAATTATTTTAGATCGTAATCAGGCTTCCAAATTTTTATTCGTGGTGGAGTTACAACAATTCTCTCTTCACCAAGTCGTGCAATGTCTGCACCTGAATCTCTTGCGATTACATATAGCTCTTCTACAATCTTCCTCAGTTTCTCAACATCCTTGTGAGCAAGTGGTGTAACGCGGAGGATTAGGATCATACCCTTTTTGATATCCTCCTTGATTGTGTGGATATCACTAGGGTCTCTAATTGTAATTGCCTTTAGATATGTGGGATTTGCCTGCTTTTGCATCAGCTATCTTGCGATCAGCTTCTCAAAAAAGTCTTTCTTATTTTTTTACTAGTAAATAGTAATTTGATGACTAAATTCTCAATTTTATATATGAAGTTTCTTCGGCAGGCTTTGTCGAAATTTCTCTACCATCTTCGTTTTTATGAACAGTAACAACACCGGTTTCATTTTTTGGTGCGTCAGAGTAACGTAGTGTAACACTAGCTGAAAACTCTACATGTTTGCCTGTGCTATCTCCTCTTAACAAAACAGTTGGTCCAACATTTTCTTTGTCTTCAAGTAAGATGTCATTCGGTAACGCCAGTACCTTGATCATCTCGTTTTCATCATTGTTTCTTCCAACAATCAACTTTACATTTTCATCCAGTCTAAAATGCCTTCCAATTTTTAACAAGTCTATGTCGTTTGTTGTTGGTGTTTCAATATGTTTGAACAAATCTTTAGCTCTTAACGAGAACGCTGGGTCTGTCAGGAGACAACCTCCCCCTGCATTGGGTGGATCTTCAATACCAAATTCTTTTGCCATTTGCAGCTGTTCTTTTCTTGAACGACCTCTTATCATGCCAAGGTCTTTTCTTTTTATCAAGCCGTTCTTTTCAGGATCAGTGGCAGGCAGCAATCCAGCAGACAATGGTCTGACAATTTTACCTTCCAAGCCAGACAGCTTTTCAATTTTTTTTAACGCGGGTGCAAACTGACTCATAGGTCTTTGTCCAAGCACTTCACCCGAAATAATAAATTCCGCACCAATCTCTTCCATGTGTTTCTTACCAGCTTCAAACATCATTGCTCTGCAATCAATACACGGATTCATTCCAGAGCCAAAACCATACTTTGGATGTTTTAGCATCTCAATGTATTCGTCTCCAAGATAAACTGTTTTTAGATCAACTCCTAGATTGTCTGCCTTTTCTCTAATCTCAGAGCCACAACCTCTACCACAATCGAAATCACAAAACGGTGTCTTGATCGCAACTGCTGAAACTTCAAAGCCCTGCTTTTGCATTGTTTTTACAGCAAGTGTACTATCTAATCCACCAGAAAGCAACGCAACAACTTTCTTTTTCCCTTGCTTTTCTGCCATTAAACTTACAGAATAATATGCATATACAAACTTTGCAACATACATAAATTCACAAAAACATCTTTTTGAACAATGAATGCACGCAGAAAGAGACTGGAAAAATACTGCAATGCACTCAACTGCGATACTCTTGTGGCGTTTGAACCTGAGAACCTATTCTATCTAACTGGCTTTTGGGGAGAGGCAATAGGCATTTTAGAAAAGGGTGGGAAAACCACAATCATTGCTCCAGAACTAGAGGCACAAAGAGCAAAGGAAGATTCAGTCAACTGCAATGTTATAACTTCGCAAAGGGGCGGTCTGGTTTCTACATTAGCTTCTACCATGAAGAAGAAAAAAATCTGCACCGATTGTCAGAACTACCCTGTAATGCAGTCATTAAAAAAATCAATTTCAAAACTAAAACAATCTTCTGCGCCTTTTTACAACGCACGTATAATCAAAGATTCAGAAGAGATTCGTATCTTGAAAAAAGCATCTTCTGTGATAGATGAGATGTTTGAACTCTGTACGCAGACGATCAAGAAAGGCAGAACGGAGTCGGAACTGCAAACAATTTTGATGTCGTTTGCAAACGCAAATGATCTATTTGATACTGGCTATCGTTCAACTTTGAATCCATTGATAATAGCTAGCGGTACAAACTCTTCACTTCCACATGCACAAGTTACCAAGAGAAAATTTGCAGACGGCGACATGATTACGGTAGATTTGACCTTGCGATACAAAGGATATGTGTCCGATGCGACCAGAACGTTTGGACTCGGTACCATCTCTAAGGAAAAAAGAACAGTTTACGAAATTGTAAAAGAATCGCAAAAAGTCGGACTGAAAGCTGTGAGACCTCAAAAGACCTGCGCATCAGTGGATGATGCATGCAGAAAAATCATAGAGGAACACAGCTACGGACCACATTTCATTCATTCTACTGGTCATGGAATAGGGCTGGATGTACATGAAAATCCAAGCATTTCTGGCAAAAGCAAGGAAAAGCTGAAAAAGGACATGGCAATCACAGTCGAGCCTGGCATATACATACCAAAAAGGTTCGGCGTTCGCATCGAGGACTCGCTAATAGTAAAGGATAGAGCAACTGTGATGCACAAGTTTACGAAAGACCTGATTGTAATTTAGTGATTATTGTCTCCTAAATTATCTTAAAGCAGTATCAACAGGCTTCTTTTCTTTACAGCTTAGAATTTCCAGCGGTGGAATTTAGGAGACATTAGGAGACATTGTTCTATGACATAAAAAACAAAACCAAAACAGACTGGTTTGTCTATCTTTGTCGACTTTTTTCTACTTTAACAATTTTTTCTAGAGAAACCATGAGCAATTGGTACGACCCAGATCACCTTTCTGATGGTAAAGTAAGAGACATCAGTGTACACGAAGAGAACCCTGACGATTGGGACTGCGAGATAGAGTTGAATTGCCATAAGACAGAAAACAGCGGCCGCGTGTCAACTGTGTTTATGAGATATTTACGCGATAAATATGGCGAAAGCACAGCCGATAGAGCACTCAAACGCGCTCAGAAAAGAGAGCAACGTGCGAGAGGAGAAGACATGTCAACTATCTCAACAAAAATGGCAGGCGTTTTCTAGACAAAACACCTTTTGCAAACTTCATAAAGCCAGAAAAATCTGATAAATCATGCCATTACGAAAAACAGGAAAGCATAAGAGATGGGCTGACCAAAAGGCTGATCGCAGAAGAAGCAAGCAGAAAAAACGCTAGCTAAAAAAATTATATAATTTGTAGAAGGTTGTTTTTTGTGGAAGTTGAAAGTTGTGAGAACTGTAAGGAATGGCATAAAAATTTAGATTTGAAGGCACAAAAGTATGGTCAAAATTTTCCTATGACAAGAAATCCATTCAAGAAATGGCATGTTAACTGCAGATGCTCTTGCCATAAAAGCTAGAGAATCTAGTTTCTTTGAATATTTGATTTTAGATTATGTAGTGATTTTGTGTAAAACTGATTCAGGAATTTAGAAAACTCTAAAAATTCTTTTTTCTTTTTATCACTAACAAAGTAAGATTGCCATGTAACTTTGACTCTACCACTGCTAACTTTTTTCATTGAGATGGTTGCTAAATACGCAAGCAATGGCAGCCCTGTAATTGCAATGTAAGAAAAACCTTTTTTTGTAGACCACTCTACAACATGTTCTTCAACGTCAGAACCGTCTTCAAATGAAATTAATCTTATTGCACCAACCCCATATTTTTTTTGTGACAAAAATTTAGATGATTTTTGTTCTTCCAACCAATCTAGTTTTGTAATCTTGCTCAGTTTTTTCCAAACTGTTTCTACACTAGCTTTAATAATCACACTTCTTTTTGCTGTTCCTGCATGTTTTTCCATGTCAAATCTCTCATTAGCCTCCTATTTTACCAGTTTTGTACTCTTCAATCATCTCTTCCAGCCTTCCTACATGATTTGATGGGTCGTCCCTGTACACGTCAAGCTTGCCGTCTTCCGTCGTGGTAAGAATTGCTATCTGGTTTATCTTCTCGCCGGTCCGCTCCTCCCAGGCGATGGAATAAAAGCTGGCTTGGACAAGATAGTTCTCATTTCTTTCATCCCTTTTTCGCGTGGCAGTTTTGAAATCGATCACACTTAATTCCTTGTCATATTCCGCTATGCAGTCAACCCTTCCGGCAATACCAAGACTGGTGCTGTACAATCCTTGCTCTAATGCCCTGATTCTGTCAATCTTGTCTATAGCCGGTATCATTTGGCTGAACATTCTAGATGCAAGCTCACCATAATTCCCAACAAGGTCAGTTTCAGGCTTGTTTGACAGACAGTTTTCAATTATTTGATGGACCTTTGAGCCTCTATCGGTAGCAGCTATCATGACTGCATTTGCAACCTCTTCTCCAACTGCTTTTCTCCAATCTAAAATGCCCTGAGGTGTGAAATTCTTCAAAAGCGAGGTGATCGAGATGAGTGTTCCATCTGGTGTCTCATAATGCCGGATACCATCAATATTGATCTGCTTAATTTTTGGAATTTCTGGATGGAGTAAATGCGTAAATGTCATGATTTATGACATTCTGCCATCTAAAGACTATTTTATTTCTTGGGCGTATTTTTTTTGATGGCAAATCAAGTTCTAGTCCATGTAAAGACATCAAAAGGAACATGGGAAACCACATTTCAGAAATCAACCAGAATAAAGGATGTGATACTTGGTTCAAGGATGCATTTTAGATTACCAAAAGAGACCAAGCTTGTTTTATGTAGACAAGAGTTACCCCATGTAGACTTCGATCCAGACAGAGCACTGGTAAACTATAACATAATTGACGGTGAAATCTTGATTCTAAAGGAATCGTGATCGGCATTAAATACTTTGAATGTAATTTAGAATTATGGCACAAGCATATGTTTTACTGAACTGTGAACTGGGTGCTGAAGAAGAAATAATTGGTAAACTGAAGGAACTTGAAAACGTCAAGGAAGTACATGGAACTTTTGGTGCTTACGATATAACTGCAAAGCTTGAGGCGGAAACAGCCGAAAAGCTTAGAGAAACCATCACACAAAATCTTAGGAAGATGGACAAAATACGTTCAACCCTAACACTAACAGTAGTGGAAGGACAGGGATAACAACTATCTTACATTGTTAAATATCATAATATAGTATTGTACATGCCGATGGCTGACAAAGCTAACGACTAAAAGAGTGTGGCCTCGCAAAACAAAAAAAATCAAAGCTTTCACAGTAAAGCAATTGGAGGTAGTCTCCAAAAGACGTTTTGCCTGAAGGGGTCACACACAATATTTATCATCAATCACTAAAAATCGTCTTTTCCCACCCAGCCATCTTTCTTGTCAGGCTTTGGTTGTGGTTCTGGTGGTTCATTTTCTCTAAATCTTGGCGGCTCTGGCATTCTCTCATTTGTGAAAAATCCTTTCTGAGAATACAACTCATCTGGTTCAGGTTCAGGACTTTTGTTCCTATACTTGCGTAGCAAACGAGGAAGTATTCGTGCTAATGGAATTATTATAAATATCAAATAAATCCACATTCCGCCAGTAGGATCTTCCATACTGAATTACGATTAAAATTTCATTATTATGTTTTCCATTCTCTATAAATACAGGCATTAGTTAATTTTTGCATGGGAAAAATGACATGTATCGTATGCGGAGTTGGATTCTTTAGTCCTGACGATTCTCCAAAGTGTGGAAAGTGCAGAGAGCAAATGTCACAGGAAGGTCATGAAGAAGGACATTCTTGCGGTTGTGGACACAGCCACTAGATTCACAAAACAATTCTTTTTATTATTTAGAAAAGACGTAAGTTTGATTTGGTTGTACTAGAACTTCATGGCTCTGGCGGTCATATTTTTGCAGACGTTACAGATGAACAAGCAAAAAAGGCAGACCTTGGTGTCGGTAAGTGTTTTCTTGCTCCAATTGGCAAACTTGAGGAGCAAAAGATGCAGAAATATTTTTGCAAGAAATGCGAATCTGAGTTTGACGGTTCGCCTAAAATTCAGATCGAAGAAAGTCCTAACGAACCGGTTGCAGATGGACTAATTCTTGTAGAGAGAGGTCAATACACATGCGGTAAATGCAGTTCAATAATTGGTGAATATCGGGTATTTGAGAAAGGACAGTAAGACTAGGAACTCATTAGCCTTTTGATCTCTATCTTTTGGCCATATTTTTCCAACAAATCATCATAAAGTTTTTTCCGTTCTAACTTGAGATTTTTATCTTCATCATACATTTTTGTAAAGAAACACGCGAGAATCCCTTCATCATCGTTATCAAAAAACCTGACACTGAAGCTGGTACGTTCTGGTTT
>ERZ651768.1929-NODE-1929-length-14840-cov-4.737045_pt1 | contig 14840 bp, 13 predicted proteins | sample MGYA00514754_ERZ651768 | MGnify/ENA metagenome assembly ERZ651768
GAAATTAGGTTTTCCAGGTCAATACCCTTATACGCGTGGTATCCATTCGAACCTCTATCGTGGGAAACTTTGGACAATGCGCCAGTTTGCCGGTTATGGAAGACCCGAAGAAACAAACCATCGATTCAAATTGTTACTTGAGAAGGGTCAGACAGGTTTATCTGTAGCCTATGATATGCCAACACTCATGGGATATGATCCGGATCACTCTTTTTCCGTAGGAGAAGTAGGAAAATGTGGTGTTAATGTATCGAATTTGGCGGATATGGAAACGCTTTTTGATGGTATCGATTTAGGCGATATTTCAGTATCACAGACAATTAATGGACCAGCGATCATCTTATTGGCGTTTTATATTGCGGTAGCTGAGAAACAAGGTGTCCCATTAGACCGATTGCGTGGAACACTCCAGAATGATATTTTAAAGGAATTCATTGCTCAGAAGGAATGGATCTTCCCGCCAGAACCCTCTATGCGCGTTATTACCGATATGCTTACTTATTGCACAAAAAATATGCCTAACTATAATACGATATCTGTTAGCGGATACCATATCCGAGAAGCAGGGTCAACTGCAGCACAGGAATTGGCCTTTACTCTGGCCAATGGATTTACTTATGTAGAATATGGTATCAAGGCAGGACTTAATGTAGATGCTTTTGCTCCAAGACTTTCCTTTTTCTTTAATTCCCACTTGGATTTTTTTGAAGAGATCGCCAAGTATCGAGCTGCACGGAGAATTTGGGCCAAACGAATGAAAAATAAATATGGGGCCAAAAACGAACGTTCAATGGCACTACGGTTCCATGCTCAGACAGCAGGATGTAGCCTGACAGCACAGCAGCCAGAGATTAATATTGCTCGTACAGGGTTTCAGGCCATGGCTGCTGTTTTGGGTGGTACACAGAGTCTACATACGAATTCCATGGATGAGACATTAGCTTTGCCTAGTGAAAAAGCGGCTGAGATAGCTTTGCGTACTCAACAACTTATAGCCCATGAAACCGGCGTTGCGAATGTTGTGGACCCCATGGGAGGATCATGGTTCGTTGAGTCATTAACGGATAGCATTGAAGAACAGGTTGAACAATACTTCAAGGCAATCGATGAGTTAGGTGGTGTCATTCCAGCGATAGAACAGGGATATCTACAGCATGAAATAGCTCATGCTGCTTCTGATTATCAAAACAAGGTAGATAACAATCAACGTATCGTTGTAAGTGTAAATGACTTTGTAAATGAAGAAGAAATAGATATTCCTATCTTGGAGATCAATACCCAAGTTGAAAGAGTCCAGTGTGACAAACTTGATCTTCTAAGAAAAAATCGTAATAATTCTGAGGTCCGGTCTGCCCTAAACCAAATTAAAATAGCCTGTAGGAACAATGAGAATCTAGTTCCTCTGATCATTATTGCGGCCAAGGCCTACGTGACCTTGGGAGAAATTGTAGTTACGATGAAGGAGGAGTTAGGTGAATGGCAGGAAACGGCTGTATTTTAGTGTATAATTAATAAAGTTATGGCTCGTAAAAAGTTTATTATCACCATTACCGGAGTTTCCCTTATCACTATATCATGGATTATATATGTGACTCTTAATCCTATGCAAAATGGTACGGGAATGATGAAATTTCTTTCTTTATCAGAACTTAAGGCTACACAGGAATCATCTCGTGTACGCCTGGGTGGCAAGGTTGAACCGGGTTCTATTATAATCTCCGATGAAGATCTGTTAGATGCTTCCTTTGAACTTTCTCAGGGTGAAATATCTATACCGGTAGTCTTCTATGGCACTCGTCCAGACCTTTTTAAGGATGATGCCGAAATTATCGTGGAAGGGAAATATCTCAGTGGAATGTTCAACGCGGACCAGTTGCAGGTCAAGTGTGCCTCTAGATATGAAGGTGACCTTAGAGATGAATCCAGTTATAGAATAGACGAATTGTGATTCCAATAATTGGTGGATTGTCCTTAAGCCTGGCGCTTGGATTCTCCTTTATTTCTTTTATGATTCTGTTCCTTTTCTTCAGAACCGGTGATTATCGTTTTTATCTTGCTGGATGGCGCTCTGTGATCGTGGTGTCATGTTTATCCATTATAGCTACCTTTGTACTACTGAATGAGCTTATACAGAGTAATTTTGATATTGACTATGTTGCTCATTATTCCAGCCTTCAGACTCCTTTAATTTATAAGATAACTGCACTCTGGGCTGGACAATCAGGATCTCTATTATTTTGGCTATTTATATTATCAATCTATTGCTTGATTGTACTTTTGCAGAATAGGAACAAGTATACAGAACTTATGCCTTGGGTGATATTGGTATTAGTATCCATACAATTCTTTTTCCTTATTATTACGAATTTTGTTACGAACCCTTTTTCTCCTACAGATGCGAATTTTATTGTTGCAAATGGTAATGGTCTGAACCCTCTTTTACAAAATTTGACAATGGCCATACATCCGCCAACTTTATATCTTGGGTATGTAGGTTTTTCTGTTCCGTTTGCTTTTGCTATTGCAGCATTGGTCACAGGAGATACCAGTCCTTTATGGATCCGTTCTATTCGTAGATGGACACTTGTAGTCTGGCTTTTTCAAAGTGCTGGTGTTATCCTGGGTGGTTGGTGGGCCTACCAAGAGCTAGGTTGGGGTGGTTATTGGGCCTGGGATCCAGTTGAAAATGCATCTTTCATGCCCTGGTTGACAGGTACAGCTTTTCTGCATTCTATAATAATCCAGGAAAAGAAAGATATGTTAAGGATCTGGAATATTGTTTTAATCGTATTAACATTCTCACTCTGTATTTTTGGTACTTTTTTGACTCGAAGCGGTGTTATGTCTTCGGTCCATTCATTTACAGCATCTAATCTTGGTCCCCTTTTCCTTGGATACGTGTTTTTTATTTTATTTTCTTCAATAGGGTTGATCTTATACCGTAGAACAGAACTTAGATCTGAAAGGAGGATTGAATCTTTCACATCCCGTGAGAGCGGATTTTTATTTAACAATGTCATTTTTGTGATTATCTGTTTTGCAGTATTCTGGGGAACAATTTTTCCAGTGATCTCAGAAGCAGTGACAGGAACGAAAATAACAGTTGGCGCACCTTTTTTTAATAAGGTCAATACTCCTATCGGATTATTCCTTCTATTTATGACCGGGGTTGGTCCAATGCTTGTTTGGCGACGTACATCAAAAAAAGCTTTCATTCGGAATTTTTCTGTGCCTATTGCTATCGGCTTGGTCTCGCTTTTAGGGGGGTTGATTCTTGGCATAAAGGGTTATGTTGTTATTTCAATTGCATTGATTGGGTTTGTTATGTCTGTTCTTCTCGAAGAATTTATCCGTGGAATCAAATCTAGAAGAAGAGTTAAGAATGAACCTGTTCTAACAGCTCTGGTTTCAATGGTTAGCAAGAATCGGAGCAGATACGGAGGATATATTGTACACTTGGGAATTGTTTTCATGTTCGTCGGATTCACTGGCCGTGCATTCAATCAAGAATTAGAGTTCCCCATAAAAAAAGGTCAGTCTCAAAAAATTGGATCATATCAGATCCAATTTGTTTCTCTTAAAGAATTAGAAAGACAGAACCATTTTGCATGGGTCGCCGGATTAAATGTTTTTAACGAACAGAAAGAAATCATTACACAACTCTTTCCTGAAAAACGTATTTACTTCCACCGAGATCCAAACCCGGACCGGCGACAGCCGCACAGTGAGTTATCAATATATTCCACTATTCTTAAAGATTTCTATTCTATTTTTTCTGGAATTGATATTGAAGAAGAAATTGCTTATATAAAGATAATGATAAACCCACTGGTCTGGTGGGTTTGGTTGGGAGGCTGGGTATTGGTTGCTGGTACTTTGATCAGTCTATGGCCCCAAAAGGAGTAAAATGGAATTATTATCTCCACTGTTAATTTTATTTTTTTTTACCATTGGAATTATATTTATAGCACAGCCTCTTTATGGTTCTAATATTTCAGTCCCGCCAAAAGTTTTTGATATTGATACATTCAAGCGAAAGAAAAAGATCCTATACAGGCAAATAAAAGAACTAGAAACTGATTTTTCCCTTGGTAAGGTTTCGATAGATGATTACAAAGATACAAGAGATAGACTAAAAATGGATGTCTCGGCGGTAATTCGAGAAATAAGGAAGACTTCTTCATAATGCAGGTTGATATTTCTGATATTTGTAAATCTTTTTACTTACAAAATGTATTAAGCAATTTATCTTTTTCGCTCTCTTCTGGTTCTGTGACCTGTTTACTTGGATCAAATGGTTCTGGCAAAACCACAACACTTAAACTGCTATCATCAATCACTTCGATTGGTTCAGGGAAAGTTTGTATAAACGGGAAAGAGATTTCTCCCAGTGACCCTTTATCTAGACAGTATTCTTTATATGTTGGACATAATGCATCCCTCTATCCGTCCTTAAGTGGGAAAGAAAATCTATTATTTATCATGGGACTATATGGGTTACATGCCAACAAGGATAAAATACGTGAATGTCTCGGATATTTATCTCTGGAAAACCATTGCAATAAACAAATTAAATTTTACTCACAGGGCATGTTACAAAGGTTGAAACTGGCGATGGCAGACCTAATTCCTACACCGATATTATATTTGGATGAACCTTTAAGTGCTCTGGATCAAGAGGGGACAGATCTGTTTAATGACCTTATTATCAAATGGAAAAACATTAATAGAACAATGCTGATTGCTACACATAATATCGATTGGGCATTAAATGTTGTAGATCGCATTATTATCTTAAAAAATGGGCACATTGATTTAGATGTTAGTTTGAAAGGAATGTCTAAAGAAGAAGCAACCTCTTATATAAAAGGAAATGGTTGATGGGTAATCTAATCTGGAAGGAACTGATCAATGAATGGAGATCTCGAGAAATAGTTACTTCCATGTTTATATTTGGTCTTACAATAACATTGATTTTTGCCCTTGCATTTAATGTATCACCTATTATGTTCCGTCAATTTGCTCCTGGTTTACTTTGGGTTGTGATCTTATTTACATCTGTTTTGGGATTAAACAGGCTCTTTTCCTATGAGCGAGAAATGGATGCCCATTGGAGTTGGATCAGTGCTCCTATAGACAGGGGTTACGTTTTCATTTCAAAAGTATTGGTTGGATTCATTTTTTTATCCATAGCAGAATTATTATTTATTTTTCCTTTCTTTCTTTTTCTTAATATAGATCTTTCTTTTTCTTTCCCATTGTTATTTGTTACTCTGGGTCTGGGAAATGGTGCGATACTGTCTATAGGTTGCCTGATTTCAGGACTTGCTTTACGAGCTGATTTACGTGAAGTACTAATTCCTGTTTTACTTTTTCCAATAGCATCACCGGTCATCATTGCAGCAACTAAAAGTACTGTATTTATATTTCAAGATAAGCCTTTTGGGGAATGGAGAATATGGATTCTAATTCTCCTTACATTCTTACTAATCTTCGTGCTTTTAGGGTATTTACTTTACGATCAAATTGTGGAAGATTAGTGTCATTTTTCGCCTTACAAATGAATAAGACCCATTTTTTATTAGGGATATTATTATCTGGGGTCAATATTTTTCTTATCCTGACTATAGCACCTCAAAACCAGCTTCAGGCTGATTTTGGGAATATTTTCTATATACATGTTCCGGTAGCATGGACAGCATTTATCGGATATTTATTTGTGATGGTATTCAGCATTTTATTTCTTTGGAAGAAGGAACAAATCTGGGACCATTATGCTTTAGCAAGTGCTGAAGCAGGAACACTGTTCATGTTCCTGGTATTATTAACAGGACCAATCTGGGCCAAACCTGCTTGGGGACATTTTTGGGTTTGGGAACCGCGTTTGACAACAAGTTTGATTCTTTTTCTGATATTCTTAGGATATTTTATGCTCAGAGAATTCGGCGGTAATCCAGAGCAGGTATCACGTTATGCCGCGGTATTAGGCATCATAGCCTTCATTGATGTGCCTATAATATTTCTTTCGGTGAAACTCTGGTTGCCAGAATTGCAATCACACCCACAAGTAGGTCAATATTTTATAAATGCTGGAATCATGCCATCATTAATGATTAACTATTCGTTATTATCTCTATTAGTGATTATTTCATTCATGATTCGATTCCGAGTCCATATACTAAAAAGATTGGAAGAGAGAAACATAATATGATGTATCTTTTATCCGCCATTATTTCTGTATATGGATCTATTCTGTGTTGGGTTTTTATCCAGGTTCGTTTAGAAAAGAAATTGAACATGAAAAAAAAGGATTGATTTATATGGAACGAAAAATTATTCATATTATTGGTACGGGTACGATAGGTGAGCCCTTAATTGGATTGCTGTGTGATTACCGTGATCAGTTAGGTATCGATGAAGTGACATTTCACAAGAATTCTGCATTGAAAAGAGATAGCTCAAAGGTCACTGACCTTTTAAAACGAGGTGCTAGGCTTGCGGTTGATGATGAGAAGTTAATTGAATTTAAAAAAATTGGTCTGGAACCAGAACTTGAAACAGAAGGTGCTATTAAACGTTCTTCAGTAGTAATTGATTGTACGCCAAAAGGTATCGGGCATAAGAATAAAGTAAAATATTACCAAAAATTTTCTGATAATGTACGAGGCTTCATAGCACAGGGAAGCGAAGATGGTTTCGGGAAAAAATATGCACGTGGGATTAATGATAGCGCATTAGATTCGGAAGACAGATTTATTCAAATTGTCTCGTGCAACACCCATAATATTTCCTGTATATTAAATAATTTAGCGGTATATGATGATTCGGAAAATCTAGTAGATAGTCGATTTGTGTGTATCCGGCGAGCTAGTGATTTAAGTCAAGAAGGGAGTTTTATTGCTGCTCCCCAGGTAGGAATCCACTCTGATGAGTTATATGGGTCACACCACGCAAAAGATGCATTTGGGTTATTTCAAACCCTTGGTATGGATTTGAACATATTTTCTTCGGTAATGAAAGTGAACAGCCAATATATGCATGTTCTATGGTTTATGGTTGTAGTTAGAGAACCCATTACCCTAAATGATGTAAAGGAAAAGCTCTATAGTAATCCATATGTTGCTATGACTACTAAAGATATGACCAGCACGGTTTTCTCCTTTGGGCGTGACCATGGGCATTTTGGTCGAATCTTGAATCAGACAGTAATTGTGGAACAGTCCCTCAATATTCGTAATAATCATGAGATTACCGGTTTCTGTTTTACACCACAAGATGGTAATTCTATTCTGAGTAGTATATCTGCTGCTGAATGGATGTTGTACCCTCGTTCCTATCATGATAAGATCCAATGTTTTTCAAAGTTTTTCTTTAACTATATATAAGTATAAAAAGTAAACAAATTATAGTTGAATAGTTCTATACTATACAAATTTTGCATGGAATAAATTTTATTTCGTCTTTTCTTTAAACTACTACCATTATTCCAACCTTTATTTAATCTTAAAAAATCTAGAGCTATTATCAATAGATTCACTAAAATGGATTATACACGATTCATACGGGGTTTGGAATGAGTTGAAATTGAAGTATTATTTTATATTATAAGTTTAGATAGCATTTATATGGCTATTACAATGAAACAAGATTTATTGCGGAAGTAGATCATCGATTTGAAAAAGATAAAATAGCAATCCATTGGTTTACAGTCGGTTTGATTAATGATAATGATAAAAAGAATTTTGGTCCATTATTTATAGTATCTTGAATACGGTTCTATCATAATTATTTCTAAGGAGATGTCCGAAACCCATTTTCACTTCTCTTATTAAGTCAAGTAAATTCTGGAAGATGAAGCAAATCCCTTTATTGAATATAGATAAGGTCTCAGCTGATCCGTTTAGAAATCAATTTATAGATCATTTACAATTTCTGTTAAATGGTATAGAAAAACAAAAATTTCTACTGGCAATATCGGGTGGCCCAGATTCGATGGTTTTACTGACTTTGTTTAAATCTATTCAATTACCAAATTCAGCGGAATTTGTGATTGGTCATGTAAATCATCATTTACGTAGTGATAGTAATAAAGATCAAGCATTTGTTCAGATTATTGGGGAAGAATGGAGAGTTCCTGTTTTTATTCGACATATAGAACCCCAATCCATTAAAAAAAATGAGAGTATCGAAGCGTGGAGCAGGGAAAATAGATATTCTGTCTTAGAAAAATTAGCTATTGAATCCGGTTATCATTGGATTGTCACGGGGCATCATGGAAATGATCAAGTGGAAACTGTTCTTATGAACCTATCGCATCATACCGGAGTCATAGGACTCGGGGGTATGAATGCCAAACAAGGTAAGATATTACGACCATTACTGCCATTTTCTAAAAACGAGTTGAATGGTTATTTAAGTCGACATTCGATTCCATTCATAGAAGATGCAACTAACAATGACATCTCTATTCCCAGGAATTTTTTTCGTCACCAGGTCATAAAACCTTGGGAAAATCAATTTCCAGATTTGATTTCCGCTGTTAAAGAAACTATAGACCATTTTTCAGAGTGGCATGATGCACTATTTTTCTTTGTGAACCAAATAGTAAGAGATAAGGTAGAGTATTATGATGATGGGAAAATCGGCATTTCAAAATCCTCAATAAAACAGCTACCAACCATTATCAAAGCATTGGTTTTTAAGATGCTAACCCAATCTTGTGGACAGTGGCGTCGGCATGATTATACCATGTTTAAACAATTCATAAATTCTGATAAAACAGGAATAATTATACAGCAAAAACATGGATGGGAACTGCTAAGCGACCGAAGAAGCTGGATTCTAAGAAAACAAGAAAGAAGAATTAAAGATAAATTGGAAATAAAACCAGGCAGCAGAGTGGAATTTGGGAATCATGTGTACGGCATGAATTTGATAAAAAAGCCTATATGTTTTTCTAAAGATTGTAATACTGAGATATTGGATTGGGATACAATAAAGAATAGAAGATTAATTTTACGGTATTGGCGTAATGGAGATCAATTTAAACCACTAGGATTAAATGGTTGCCAGAAAGTGAGCGATTTTTTAATTAATAATAAAATTGACCGATTCTCAAAAGATGACCAAGTTATATTAACCGCAGATGATGATATTATTTGGGTTTGTGGAATGCGCATTGATGAATCAGTGAAGGTCACTTCCCGAACAAAGCAAACTGTAGAATTACAGCGTTTTAACTGAGAAATATGACTGTTCATAATTCGAAACTTGTTCCGTTTATTTCCAAGGAAGAACTCCATTCCAGGGTATCAGATATTGGTAATGAATTATCGGAAAAGTTCAAGGATAAGGTTCCAATTCTAATAGGAATCTTAAATGGCAGCTTCATGTTTATGGCCGATTTAATGCGTGCTTTAACAATCGATTGTGAAATGGATTTCATTAAGTTGAATAGTTACTCTGGAGATGAAACAACTGGTATAATCCACCTTATAAAGGATATTTCTGCAGATATCACTGGCCGGCATGTAATTATAGTGGAAGATATCATTGATTCTGGTTTAACAGTAAATTTTATTAGGAAGCGTCTTTTTGAAGTTTCTCCAAAATCTTTATCGATTGTTACACTATTGTTGAAACCAGATGTAGCTAAACTGGATTTTAAGGTGGACATCATTGGATTTGAAATTCCCCCGGATTTCGTTGTAGGATACGGTCTGGATTTCAATCAAAAACTGAGACATTTAGATTCGATCTATCGTCTAGACCTAATATAGGAATATGACTTTTAGGATATTTCATGGAAAATAGAACAAAGAAAAAGCATCGGCAACCACATCGAAAGCATAAAGAAAAAAAAACTCCTCAGGATGAATTTAATTGGAAGCGAGCTGGTAAAACGAGTCTTATTTGGATCGGTATTATTTTAGTTGCTGTTTATTTATCAAGTTTATTGACAAATGGACGAAAAAATGAATTAGAGATAGAGTATACTCAATATCGTGAAAAATTAATAGCTGGTGATATTGGTAAGGCGGTCATTATTGGTAAAACGTTCCATGGCGAGTTTATTAACCCACAGGTTATTGATACAAAATTAGGTAGTGTGGAAGGTATAACAAAATTCCGCCTTACACTTCCATTTGTCGATCGGGAAGTAACTAAACAGTGGGACCAGGCAGGATTGGATTATAGTTTTAAGGAAAAGAGTGTCGATTGGACTGGATATCTTTTGAATATGTTTCCCTGGATACTATTAATTGGATTCTGGATCTTTATGGTAAGAAGGATGCAAGGTGGAGCTGGTGGAATGAAAGGGATCTTTAATTTTGGTAAGAGCAGGGCATCTTTATGGACATCAGATCAACCTCGGGTTACTTTCAGGGATGTGGCAGGTTGCGAGGAGGCAAAAGAAGAGCTCCAAGAAGTAATTGAATTTTTAAAGAGCCCGAAACGTTTTCAAAAATTAGGTGCCAAAATTCCTAAAGGTGCATTACTAGTGGGTCAACCTGGGACTGGTAAAACACTTTTAGCACGGGCAATTGCTGGTGAAGCTAGTGTGCCCTTTTACAGCCTTAGTGGTGCTGACTTTGTTGAAATGTTCGTAGGCGTTGGTGCATCGCGGGTTAGAGATTTGTTTGAACAAGCGAAAAAGAGTACACCCTGTATTATCTTTATTGATGAATTAGATGCAGTGGGCCGTCAACGTGGTGCTGGAATAGGTGGCGGGCACGATGAACGAGAACAGACACTCAATGCCCTATTAGTTGAAATGGACGGTTTTGATAACAATCAAAATATTATCGTTGTTGCTGCCACCAACCGTCCTGATGTTCTTGATTCTGCATTGCTGCGGCCTGGAAGGTTTGACCGGCAGATTATGGTGGATATTCCTGATTATATAGGAAGGTTAGGGATATTAAAGGTCCATACGAAGAAAGTAGTGCTAAACCGAAGAAGGGTTGATTTACTATCAATCGCTAAAGGCACTCCAGGAATGGTTGGTGCAGATCTTGCAAATATTGTAAATGAGGCAGCGCTATTGGCTGCTAGAAAACGGAAAAAATCTGTTGATATGGATGACTTCGAAGAAGCAAAGGACAAGGTCATGATGGGTATACAACGTAAGAGTATGATTCTTTCGGATGAGGAAAAAGAAATCACGGCCTATCATGAAGCTGGACATGCCCTGGTTGCTTTGCGGACAGAAGGAGCTGACCCTGTTCATAAAATTACCATTATTCCTAGGGGTAGAGCTTTAGGGGTCACAATGCAACTACCTATTGATGAAAGGCATGGCTTTGCAAAGTCATATATTGAAGGCCGATTGGCAATTCTTATGGGCGGACGTGGAGCTGAAATGCTTATTTTTCATCAGATGACCACGGGTGCTGGAAATGATATTGAGCAGGCAACAAAGGTTGCCCGAAAAATGATAACTGAATGGGGAATGAGCGATCTATTAGGCCCAATGACATTTGGCAAAAAGAATGAGGAAATATTTCTTGGTCGTGAAATTCAATCCCACAGGGATTATAGTGAAGTGACAGCACGAATTATTGACGAAGAGATTTCAAGAGTAGTACGAAATGCCCAACGATGTGCTGAAATGATTTTAAAAAATGAAGTTGAATTACTTCATCGATTGGCCCAAGAATTACTAAAGTATGAAACATTGACTGTCAAAGACTTGGAAAAAATTCTAAAAGGGAAAAAGCTCACCCGACGTATTAATGGCAGAAGTAATAATAAAACACACACCACGAAACCTCAAAGAGCCACTGATACCAGGCGTAAAACTAAAATAGTTGGATCAAGCACGCCTATAAAAAAACCTCAAAAACTGCGAACCAAGGAATAATTCTATAGTGCATCCTCACCTGACATTGGATAAATTTAAATCGTGGTGTCAGAATCCGGAACGCCCAACGCTAATTATGGGAATCCTTAATGTTACACCAGATTCTTTCAGTGATGGTGGCAAATATTTTTCGACTGAACGTGCCATTGATCATGCCTTAAATATGATTTCTGATGGTGCTGATATAATCGATATAGGAGGAGAATCAACAAGGCCTGGTGCGGAATCATTGGATGAGGATGAAGAGATGGACCGTATCATTCCGGTCATTAAAGGGTTGAGAAAGAAAAGTGATATATTGATTTCCGTTGATACTTACAAGGCCAGCGTTGCTGAAATGGCTATTTCAGCAGGTGCGAATATTATTAATGATATCAGTGGTTTGTCATTTGATTCAGAAATGGTTTCGCTGGTAGCAGATAATAAAGTTCCAATCGTTATTATGCACATTAAGGGTAATCCAAAGACAATGCAGAAAGAGCCTGTTTACCAAGATCTTATTGGCGAATTGGTGGCATTTTTTCTTAAACAGATTCAAATGGCTAAGAAGAAGGGTATAAAACAATTTCAAATAATTCTTGATCCTGGGATAGGATTCGGGAAAAAATATGAAGATAATTTCACTATTTTACATAACCTAAAAAGTATTTGTGAATTAGGCTATCCTATAATGATTGGTCCTAGTCGTAAGTCTTTTATTGGTGATACTCTGAATCTCCCATCGGATAAGAGGATAGAGGGAACATCTGCAGCAATAACAGCGGGCGTTCTAAATGGAGCCAGAATTGTCCGAGTGCATGATGTCAAAGAAATGAAAAGAGTAGTTAGAATCGCTGAAAAAATTCGCACAGCTGCGTAATGACTCTTTTTCCAATAGGGTTTATCAATGTTTCTCTTATAGATATTATTGACCTGATTCTGGTTACATGGATCTTTTATAAGGTATACCAATACTTTAAAGAAACTCGTGCGGGACAGATGTTAATAGGCCTTATTATTCTACTGATTGCATCATTTTTATTCAATGCAATTGGATTCAGTGCAACATCTTGGCTTGTAAATCAGTTTCAGACCGTATGGGTAGTCGCTTTTGTCATCCTTTTTCAGCCAGAGATTCGACGTTTACTGATTTACGTGGGACAGACTAGGTTCTTCCGTTCTATTTTTCGGGTTGGAACAAGTCGATCGTTGGAAGCGGTTGTTGACGCATCACTGAAAATGAGTGATAGACAATGGGGAGCACTAATTGTTATTCAGAGAGAAACTGGGTTACGTGCTTTTAAAGAATCAGGTATCTCAATCAAAGGTGAAGTGTCTACAGCACTTTTGTTATCAATATTTAATCCATCATCGCCACTACATGATGGTGCTGTAGTCCTACAAAATACCTTGGTTGAATCGGCAGGATGTATTTTGCCATTGACCGAAAGTGAAATGATAAATCCAGATATGGGAACTCGTCATAGAGCGGCTCTGGGTCTTACTGAAGAGTCCGATGCTATCGTTATTGTTGTATCTGAGGAACGAGGGGCCATTGCGGCAGCAGAAAATGGAAGATTTGTGAAATTGGATATGGATGAAATGGTATTACGCCGCTACTTAAATGAAAGACTATTTATATCATCTGGTGATTGAAAGGAAATTAGAATGCAATCCCTAATTTCCCTTAATTAAATTAAGTCATGGAATTAGCTGACCTTAAAGAAAGATATAGCAAAGCCGAAAAGAAATACTCCGAACTGCGGAGGTATCTTTGATCTGGAGTCCAGCCAAAAAAAACTGGAATTGCTCCGTAAAGCATCTGTAGATCCATCCTTCTGGAACAATAACCAGAAAGCGTCCGCCATCCTAAAACAGATCTCCCGCCTGGAAAAGGAAATTGACCTGTGGTCTAGCCTGGAGCGTCGCCATGGCGACGTGGAAGTGCTCCTGGAATTTGCTGAAACAGAGGAAACAACCCTTGAAGAAGTGGAAAAAGAACTTGATGATTATCAAACCATCGTGGAAGAAGTAGAACTCAAAATGATCTTGGGAAAAAAAGAAGATACACAAAATGCTATTATTGCCATACATCCAGGAGCTGGTGGTACCGAAAGCCAGGATTGGGCTCAGATGCTGTATCGAATGTATTCCCGTTGGGCGGAAAAGCAGGATTTTAAGGTTGATCTTATTGATATGCAACCTGGTGACGAAGCAGGAATCAAAGATGTAACCTTTGAGATTCAGGGTGATTATGCTTATGGACTGGCGAAAGCAGAAGTTGGGGTACACCGTATGGTGCGCATTTCACCCTTTGATGCCAATAATCGCCGACATACATCCTTTGCCTCGGTATTTGTTTACCCTTCAGTGAACGATGAGATTGAGGTAGAAATTAGTTCAACAGATCTACGGATTGATACCTATCGCGCCAGCGGGGCCGGAGGTCAACATGTGAACAAGACCGACTCAGCGGTGCGAATCACCCATATTCCTACAGGAATTGTGGTACAATGCCAGAATGAGAGGTCCCAGCATAAGAATAAAAACCAGGCTATGAAAATATTAAAGGCCCGCCTGTATCAGGTAGAGCTGGAAAAGGAAAAAGAGAAGAATAAAGGGCTGGAAGAACAAAAAAAGGATATCGCTTGGGGGAGCCAAATTCGGTCCTATGTGTTTCACCCTTACAATATGGTGAAAGATCACCGTACAAAGAAGGAATCAGGCAATACCCAGGCAGTTATGGACGGCAATCTGAATTCCTTTATACGGGCCTTCTTGCTCAGTAACATTGTAGAGAATTCAGCAAAAACGGTAAAGGATTGATGATGTCAGAAGAATATAAAAGTCTACACCAGATTATTGATTTTCGCATGGAAAAACTAAATAAGCTCCGAGAGGCGGGTGTGAATCCCTATCCGCATAAATACGAGCCTACCCATAAAAGCCAGTACATCCTGGATCATTATGATGAGTTGGAGGATCAGACAGTATGCGT